>Ga0247734_1000546_pt1 | contig 32162 bp, 31 predicted proteins | sample UWRJL103311B2_FD_180933 | JGI IMG/M metagenome (GOLD analysis project Ga0247734, IMG submission 180933) | Plant litter microbial communities from Arlington Agricultural Research Station in Wisconsin, United States - UWRJ-L103-311B-2 | ecosystem: Environmental > Terrestrial > Plant litter >...
TAGACTATGTACACTAAGTACAGGGATGAGGAGAGTAGCGAGAATAGGTAGTGACATATGATCACGTGTCGAGGTGGAGGACCCTTGCTGAAATGTGGGTCGGGTTCCTTAGCGCCCACCCACTGCATCGCGAATTTTGGAGAAAATTGAAGTTTGGCTCAGAACGACGACCATTTCCAACGCCAACCACTCAACAACTCTACGACAAATTCAACTTCGAGATGGCTTCCCGCCCAACTGTCTCGATCTTGTCCGCTGACGGAACTGTCAGCGGCGCCAGCCACCCTCTCCCAAAGGTACGACGACAATTCCTTGAAGTGCGGTGTTGATGGTGTTGCGATTTGGTTGTGGGAGCTGGATTCTGAGAGGGATTTTAGGAGGAAGTTGCTGATGAATGATTTGAAATAGGTCTTCAATTCACCCATTCGCCCAGATATTGTTCAGACTGTACACACCGGTGTTGCAAAGAACAAGCGTCAACCATACGCCGTGAGCGAGAAGGCCGGTCACCAAACCTCTGCCGAGTCATGGGGTACTGGTTAGTACACATCTTCTTCGATTCTGGAATACATGAATGGAGCAAAAAATATTTGAGCGTCCAATATGGGGATCCGGGGGGAAGAATGCGCCGCAAAGGAGGCTTATGGGAACAATGGCTAATTTATATCTTCAACAGGTCGTGCTGTTGCACGTATTCCTCGTGTCTCTGGAGGAGGAACCCACCGTGCTGGACAGGCTGCCTTCGGTAACATGTGCAGATCCGGTCGTATGTTCGCTCCCACAAAGGTCTGGAGAAAGTGGCACCAGAAGATCAACCTTGGTCAGAAGTGAGCATACCCCTCGTGGCAGCCATGATCAACAAACTAACAGAATTTTCAGGCGTTTCGCAACTGTCTCTGCCTTGGCTGCTTCAGCTGTTCCCGCTCTCCTCCTCGCCCGTGGTCACCAAGTCTCTACCGTCCCAGAGGTTCCTCTCGTTATCAACTCTGAGGTCTTCGCTGGTGCCGCTATTGCCCGCACATCCGCAGCTCTCGGACTCTTAAAGGCCGTCGGTGCTATCGCAGATATCGAGAAGGTCAAGAAGTCCCGAAAGCTCCGTGCCGGTAAGGGTAAGCTACGTGGTCGCCGTCACAGACAACGTCGTGGCCCATTAGTGGTTTATGACCCAGAGGTCGATGGAAAGGAATTGGCTCGCGCATTCCGCAACATCGCTGGTGTTGAGACATGCTCTGTATTCGCCCTCAACCTTCTTCAGCTCGCACCAGGTGGACATCTCGGACGATTCGTCATCTGGACTTCCTCCGCATTCAAGGCGCTTGACACCATCTACGGCTCCACCACCGTCCCATCGGCGCTCAAGAAAGATTTCCTCCTCCCACAACCAGTCGTTCAGCAAGCAGATATCGGTCGTCTCATCAACTCTTCCGAAATCCAAGCTGTTATCCGCGCTGCCAAGGGAACCTCACGCACCAAGCGCGCTGGCGTCCAGAAGAAGAACCCTCTCCAAAACAAGCAGGTTCTACTCCGCCTCAACCCATACGCTGCTGGATACTCAAAGGCCAAGATCGGTACCAAGGGTCTCGATGCTGGCAAGCCCGAGAGAGCCACCAAGACTGCCTTCGCAAAGGTGCTCAAGGAGGAATAAACGGGTTGCTTTGTGTGTTTTTGCTGCGAAATGTGTCTCTTTTAGGCGTGATACTCTGGGATGGGAGCATGGGTGCTAGCTATATGGGCAACAAGCCGTTAGTTAGCATGTCTACATAAAATAATGAAGACAAACCAAAAATGAACACCAAAGCTTATGTTTCCGTGCTACAAGTGAACTCGCTGCGCTACTCGTGTTCGTGCAGCTATTTTTGCTATTATACTAAACCCCTAGCGTCTGCCTCAAAGTTGCATTCCAGGATCCAAAATATTCTCGATTCAATAACCCTAACTATTCAGAGAGTTAGCTAGAAATAAATTCTGGTTGAGTTCCAAACTCCAGAGCAAGTCAGATTATCAAAAACCGGGCCAGTTACAGCTACTTATGGCGTTACAAAGTATCCTTCATATCTAGTCAGATTGTAGACGTTGAATACTCTAGATTAGTGCAGTTTTATCTGCTAATCCTTATCATCACTGTGTTTTTTTGGCTAGTTCTGCTTATTCTTCCCTTACAAGTCGGTATCTCAGTTTAGAGTCAGATACACTTATGAACTAAGAAAAGTAGTGATTTATATTCTGCCAGAGTGCTCTTAAGAGCCGAATTATTCTACAGAATCACCGATTCCAGCAGATACTTCGTCTACTCTTCACGGGCAAATAAGAAGCCATCTCTACTTAGACTGTGATAACAGCATCCGCCCAGTATTAGACATTAAACATTAGTAATTACAATATTTTGGCCCATATTCTAAACAACTGCCTCCCTGTGAGACCAAACCCTCCACTCCCTCACCTTTGCTCCACCAGGTCTCTGCATCTCAATTTCAATCTCTCTCTCCCTCTTCGCTTCCATCCTTGCTTTCTTCTCTCGCCCTCTTCCACTCCAAAACCTCTCTCGTCTCTCCTCGCGGTCTATCCTCTCGCGATGCAAATCCCTAGCCCCGTCGCCATTCACAGCATCCCAATCTCTTGCAGCGTTGCTGTAAAAATATGGAGATTGCATCTCCGTTCCCTTTGGTTTCCATGACCAATTCCACCTTTTTGGAACACGGGATTGGGGGTTCGGAAGCGGAGCGATACGGTAATGACGAGCTGCGGAAGGAGGAGGAGTATAGGGTGTCCTGCTGCTGCGAGATTTGCGCCGTCGACGGCAGAAGCAGCAGTAGGTGAGAACTGATACTGAAATTGATAGAAGCACGGCGAATAGCACGAGGAGGGCGATGGCGGTGGCGCCCAGCTTTCCGGCTGCAATATAAGAATCGCTTGGGAGCACTACACGCGCATAGATATGCGGACTTTTAGAAGGAAGATACATTTTGGAGTGCTACTCGAGCGTGCGCCCTTGATTGTGAAATGGAGATGGTTTGGGTGAAAGCCTGAGGATTCTGTCAGATTTAACAAACTTCAATCTGGAAGGCCTTTCGATCTACTTGCACCCCCATTGGCAGTAGCACTGCTAAAGATTCCGCGTCGCAGTGGCTTTGCAATGGTATTCCGAGTTATATAAGAGGACGAAGTGTTGAGTTATTCGTCAGCCTAGTCTGCGCCCCCCATTCGGTGTATCACGGGGACGCGAGGCAGGCAACCATTTTCCATTCGGTAATTTGTGGGGAAGCCATATGCATTGAACCGTTCTTGAGGGCTTTTCGTTAGAGAGCCCGAAGATAGAGTTTAGTTGCCTGGGAAGAATGTTACCTAGGTACTGAAAGGAATGTGGAATTTCAGGGAAGCCTGGCCCCTTTGTTAACCGAGAAATGTGCAGGTGTGAAGATGCAAAAATTACAGCTTAGCTCTGAACATCGCAGAAAGCTTCCCCAAAAAGCGAATGGGATTCGAATAAAACTGGGTTTAAGTATTCAGTCAATGTCAATTGGAGAAAGTACATGTCTTGATATGTGGGTGCTGTGAGATGGGAAGTGAACCCTCAATATTTCAGCCATGTAACATATTCAAGAGTTTGCAGAGGGCGACTACCGACTTCATTGCCAGATATATATATGCTAATGATACAATCATGCTAAATTTATTACATTTCGTCGAAGTGAAAAATCCTCATATTCAAAAGCACCAAAGGAGCTTACAAGAGTCTTCGAAGTACTCCTTATAACCTTGCATAGACCATTATTTCGCTCATCGAGCCATCCCTTCATCATGTTAGACTTACCCACACGTGCAAAAATCTTGTCTCTCTTCAGATCAGTCATACTGCGATAGAATTTAAACTCTTCAGGGGGTTCGTGCTAATAGATTTAAATATTCACAATCTGTAGAACACTGCTGGAACATTAAGACTTAGTCGTAAGACCGCTACTGATGTTCGCACTCAGCGGAACCAGGGGTCGACCAATTCGTCAAACATTTGCTGACTCAATGTTAGGGTTGGTGTGGCTGCGATATTCGTACTACCATAACTTTTCGTAATTTGTATTAAGGCATCGCGAGCTGCGGCAGTAAACGCACTGTACATAATGCTGTTATTTTCGGCTTCGTAAACGATGCTTTGTCGATGTAAAATGCGAGCTAATTGTCGCTGTTTCGACTCCGAACTTTCAGTCTGGAAATATTCCATGGCAGATTGCAATAAAAGGCTACCTGGTCAGTTACCAACAAATGTAATCAATGGAAGTATTAACTGACTGAGCTCCACCAAAATCTCCCACAAACAATTTGCAGTCGGCGAGTTTGATATTGATAGATGCCGACCACTCATTCAATGTTCCGTCAGATTCAAGCAACTGTTCCCGCGCAGCTTTCAGAGTCTCTTGGCACTGTTCAATCTTCCCTAATTCCAAGAGGCAGGTGCCCATAGAAAACAATATACGACCCATTCTGCGTGCTGGATCAGCGTGGACTCTCTACTACAGCTTATATTAGTAGATTACTCACCCATGGCTTTGACTCTCTCTGCCTATAATTAACCGCGTAAATAATCGGTTTCCGGCCTGTAGTATGTCTAGCGCCAGACTGCTCAGATTTAACATATGATAAGCTGTGCCCAACAACGAAGTTGCCAACGCATATACATTTGATGCATTCTTGTATTTTGCGAGCAAGGGTGCAAGGAGATCCCTCGATAAAACTAAGATTGCAGTTGCTTCGACATACGAGCCTCGCAGCATAAGTTCTCGACCATTTTCAAGCGTACGTTGTGCTTCATCTATCATCGAAAATTGACTATCTGATGGCAAACGTGAAGGAACCTCAAGTCCGCTGGAGATAACTTTGACAACATCGGAATCAGCTCTCTCTGCTGTCGTAACCGTGGAGCTATTTTTGGGTGACTCGTCTCTTTGTTGCAGATAATTTGGGTCCAAGAGGAGAAACTTTGGAGAGAGCACTTGTTCTTGATATACCCAACCTCTCGAACACCATTTGTGTTGCTTCTCCAGCATGCGTGGCAATCTATAAATGGAGTACTGTGCCACGTCCACTATCGCAACCTTTTCAACGGTGAGCAATGGCAGCGAGTTCGACCCTCCACCCTCTGCAATAATTGCCTCACAGTTTGCATAGTAATCGGCCATGTGTGAAAATTCTTCAGCAATATCTTCAGGACTATCGTGAAGAACACAGAGAGAATCTATCCAAAGGTAGGATATTCCAAGATTACGGGTGATGGTAATTGCATCACGAAAAACGACTGGTAAACCTTCGAAATCAATCGCTCGTTTGTAACTATTGATTGTGTCTTTCGTGAGCTTCCAAGGTGAGCAGTGATCGGCGGATTCCCACGTATAACTCAGAGTCATATATGATCCATGGCGGCGATCCGTATCTACAAGACGTGGATTGATGGAATTTGTTTCGAGACCAACATATAAACACCACCGTGGTAAACAAGAACTTGATACATTGCGTGCCTTCATTTCGTTGGATGTTGAATAAAGTGAATATGCGAGGTGCACCAGGTCCCGATCCTCAGCTTGGTTCCCTCGACTATAGTTGTACCTTAGCAGCATCTGTCAGTGAAATCCCACAGAGATAGGGGCATCACGAACCATGTATGGTTTATCAAGAGTTGCTTAAAGTCATCATCGGGGTCGACGAGAGTATTCCGGGTCTCAACCAGTGAGTGTGCTAGAGAATAGACCTGAGAGTGAAGCGCGTCAAATTCAGGCCAAAATCCGTTGATAATGTTACGAAGTCTGTGCTTTGGAGGCCATTGGGCTTTTACTAAGAGGCATGCGGTCTGAAAACTGTCGTTAAATGTCTCGTAGTCCATATTAGACTTTACCGCGTCCTGAACTGTTTGCTGAACATACCATAATTTGTCATACCTATTTTCGATCAAGGAGGATTTCCAGAGTTGCTGCATGATACTGGATAAGGCTTGACTATTCCGAGGAAATAACTGTAGAGGGAGACAATCTGACCGCTCTGCACCAAACAATAACTTGTCCTGAACGCCTTCTGGATCGAAAAGACACAAAACATTAAAAACCGAAAATTCTACTGTATCCATCGCATCTACTTTGATTGAAATAATGTCATTGATAGATGCGTGATGGAGTCTGACTTGAAGTCTTAGTGAGGCTTCTTTTATATCTATAATGTTATTGATGTAATGGATAGATATCCTGTGTCGGAAGCTCCAATTTGCCAAATGCCTCAGTATTAGCGGCGAAGCACGATAGCGACTGGCTGCAACACACAAATCTCTGGATTGGTCAGGTCTGTTGCCCAGGAAAAGTGCATGGTAGAGAAATCTAGCGGCTTCAGTTTCCTCGAGAGCAGGGACTTCAACTATCTGAGTAGAGTCTTGGTCCAAACCCTTACAAGTTTTGTGTCTGCTAGTGACGAGAATAGACCCACTACCACATTTCGGAATATATGGAGTAAGATCACTATCCCTACTAACATCATCAAAAACGAGCAGAAAAGTCTTCCCACATGTCTCAAGCCAATCGAGAAATTTTGCTCTGCTTGCCTCGTGGTCTTGGCTGAGACGTCCTTCCACTAGGCTTAGTGCAACTGCGAAATCATGACAGTACTTTCCAAGACTTGCTTGAGAACTTGCATTTAGCCAAAAGAGGTGATCGATATGGTCCATTGAGCGGTAAAAGTACTCAACTGCAATCGCAGTTTTTCCGATGCCTGGACTGCCAGTCAAGTAGAGTATCCTTGGCTGCCTTTGCAGGACACGATTCTTTTCAGAATTGGGAAAAGCAGCCAGAATAGCTTCCTTCAATAGAGATAAAATAGATTCTCTACCAAAAAACAACATGTCTCTTGGAGGTATCGAGCTTGAAAGGGCAGGTGTTCGCATCCGCCGTTTTCTTCTATTTTGCAAGGGCCGAGGATCCTGAAAGCTTTCGAGTACAGATATGTCAGTTTGTTTTGCAGTTGATGTTCCGAAGGTTGAGAAGGTGTCCATGAAGAATCTATGCTCCTTGGTAGTATCTGAGTTGCCCACTTCGTGGCATGATTTTCGACTAGCCACTTCATCGGAGTTATTTATATCTTTGGAAGGGGAACATTGCTCTTCCCGTGTTCTTGGCCCATAGTTCTTTTCTGTAGCGACTTGATCTTGGAACTTATTAGGTTGTATACTAAGCGAGTGGTCCGTAGCAACACATTCAGTGTTAATTGGGAATGTTGGTTTATCGGAAATCTGTACGAGGGCGGGAGGGCCGTTGAGCATAAGGAGATTTTGGAAGTGGGCACTCCTCGGGTGGAAAGAGCAAATTTTATCATCTCCTTGGCCTTTCTCAAGGAGCTTTTCCTCGTCGGCAGTGGTATTTTTTCGGACATGAATACTGACAGAGCAAATACATCCACCAGGCTCAGTGCGCCTGAAATTCCAGTGGTGTTTTGGCTTTGCTCTTGGAATACCGGTTACTTCGAATAACGTAGACCATAGCAGAACTTCCTCAAAACTATCGGCTATACGCTGGAGAACGCCTACGCTAAGATCATTGGCGAGCTTTTGTGGAAGTGGTCGCTCGATAGATACGCAAATTAGATCGAACCACTCCCATTGATTATCGGTCTGAAGGTTAGGTTCGCCTACCATAACAATGGTATCGATCTTGTCGAGTAACTCTCTTTCTTCAGGCTTATGGTCCTTCTGATGGGCTTCTGCTAATGCCTGCAATCATCAGTTCAAATAATCCTCCCATGGAAATACTCAACTACCTTCTTCAAGATATAGCAGCCCATTTTGTGTCCAATTAAGACCAAATTGTCATTCTTGCCCTGCATGGCTTTAGAGGCTATCACAACCATGGACATTCTTGTCAACTTACAAGCCGATTATCGCGCTGTAGCAATACTAGTTGGACCAACAAGTCATCCCCAGTGGTAGCATACATGTCCCATGACTCTAGCTTATCAATTTCTAGATGGTGGTTATACACCCAGCTTTGAGCTTGATTTTTGTAATCAACCACAAGACGGTCTAGCCAGGCTCGAAAGTGTCGACATGTTCTATCGTCCAGGCACGCTCCAGCGATACCAGGCACTACGATAAAGCTTTGAAAGAATCTCAGTATTTATCAGTTTGGGTGTCGATTTCCCACTACTTACTTAGCTCTTGGCACATCATTATTACTGCAACCTTGGATCATATCTAGTCGAGCCATCTGAAACTTTTGCTGTCTAAGTTGCTATCGAACATTGAATATAGAAAGAGCTGAAACGGTCGCGTTTGATGGTGATATGATTTGTTTTTGAGTGAGGCATAACAGGAAACCTTGCGAAGTGCCTCGATGCGGTGTTTCGCTAAGCCACCACCATCCCTTTTGGTGCCTTCGCTGACTGCGGAACTCTCGTGCGACACAAAGCTATCAGCGCATACAAGATAGTGGAGGCGCTGCATCATAGTTCATCTCAGTTGGAGTTACTTGGTTTGTGTTCTAAAGCTATGAAATAGTAAAGTGTTCCACTGATGACATTTTTGATTGCATTTACAGGCCATATCATATTCGTTCACAAATCAGAAACACATAAAAACGACAACAGCCTCAACCCGGGAGCCTATAATTATGAGGGAATCGGATACAGCACGTGGCTTGGGTCCTCAAGAGCACTCTACTGGCGATTGCGATTCTCGAAAATATGCTCACAAACTGGGTGATCGCGTCAGGTCTTTTGAGACAGACCCTTTGCACTCGACAGCATACCTGGCTTATCTTGCAAAGTATCTCAAGAGTCCCTTTATTAAACAGCCCCGGCGACCTCAAGTCTTAGTCAACCAAATTACGCCGCAGCGGCAACACTTCATACAGCAATATATAATACGCCCTTGCAAAGAGCCGGAACATAATGCTTTTGACGATCCTAATGTGTATAAATGCTCGCCTATTCCGGCTGGAAATGAACTCATCTTCCTTACGGGACGTCCTTCCGCTGAATGGTTGAATGTTGTTGGCTCGAGGTACGAGCTTGATCATAGGTTTTATCATCAGCACCTGGGTTCCATACTAATGAACCAAAAGCATTGGTACGCAGTTCCTACTTTACCATCCAGGTCATTGGAAGTAATTCGGTTGTGCCTTCCATCTATTGTTTTCATTGGCTCCCAAGGTCGAGACGTGGATGTGCTTGGTCTAGAACTAGCAAGAAATGATAGTAACGACCAGATACGGAAATCATTCCGATCAATGCAAGAGAGCTCCGCCACAGACGCTGGCAATTCTATTGTCAGAAGAATACAAATCCATAACGGAAGTGCTTTAGTTATTGAACAAGACATGACAATCGCACTCGTCAGACGAGACGAGCATTGGACTGGTAGGTATTCTCACCTTGAACGACCAACTTCTGTACTGACTTCTAATTAGTACTAGTCTGGACCGATGCTGGGAATGAAGTAGATTACAGCCATATACCTGTACCAACCACAGATGGATTTGCGACTGTGGCATCTCAACTGGCGTTTTGTCCAATCTACTTTGAGAAGCAATTGAGACAACATGAGCAGACGCCCGATAGGCCCTTTACAAAACAACCTTTAGCCCTTTTAAGCTGCAGTTATGGTACTACAATTGATTGGGAAGGTTGTATAAATCCTTCACCACTATATGTTATACAAGAAATTCTAGCTTTCGAGGCAGTGTCCGCTTTACAGCACATCAATATGGTAGAATTAGCCCTCTCCGACCACTTGGGTAGAACAAAATTTCCGTCATACGAACACACCAAACTCGAGACAATTCTACATTTTGATTATGCCAAAGCAATTCTTACACGATTACAGTCACGTTACGCGGAAATTCTATCCTTTGTGACGAAACCTCCAGTGAAATGGCAATCAGAAGCATCCAAGGTGGAATCAGCAGACCAGTCCGAGCTTTTATCCCTCCTACAAGGCGATTTCAGCTACTTAATGTCTAGGTTAGAGAAGCTCATATCTATTTGTGATGCAGGAAAGGCAACCCTCATGAGCAACGCATCCATACAAGAAAGCAAGCGCTCCGCTGAAGAAAACAAACTAGTCCACAAGCTGGCAAAAGCAACCAATCGAATAACCTTCATATTCTTGCCCATATCCTACGTCTCAGCCGTATTCGGTATGAACTTTAGTCAGTTGGGACAAGGAAATTTATCCATTTGGGTGTGGGCGGTAATCACTTTGCCTCTGCTTATTATCAGCATAATTGTTGTGGAACGAGGGGAATGGATTATGGGACGGCTTCGGCGGACGAACCACTGACAAGATTTTATTTCCCATAGAATACATATCCTCACCAATATTAAAATTTTATAATATCCATTGCTACCAATCAAGATCTGAATATTATAGAGCAGTTTGAATTACTACAAAAGAGGACAACTTTTGGCCTGAATCTGAATTATTTAGCTTACACTTCTGGTACGATTCAGCTTATCACTAAAGCTTTGATGGGTTTAGATCGCGATACGTATTCAACGTATAATGCGTTACGACCATGTAATTATAAAACGTTGATATTTAGCGGACCCATGGTGTTGTGGTATTCTCCACGCTATCCACAACCATATTTCCAATCTTCTCCCACATCCCGCCTTTTATCTTTGCCCAATCCTCGTTGTCATACCCACCATCGCGCATGAGCTGCTCACCGAAAGCCAACGCTCTCCCAAGTTTTACTGCATGACTATCGTCGTCAAGACTGAAAAGTCGTTCCCACACACCCGGCCAACCTGCGTCCTTTAAGGGGACATAGTTGTTCACTGCATCTACAAGTAACGTTGGTGATTGACGAGAGGCGTATAAATCTAGGTCAGTGTAGACCTTCAACTTCAGAAGACGGATTTTAGAGGCAGTTGAGAGCCACTGTTGTGCGTTGAATGTAGGGAAAAATATGCTGCTGGTGATGCTGTGTAACATGTAAAAATCAAATATGGCCTATCAAACGAATTAGCTCTAGATTTAGTGTTTATTTTTAAGATGAAGATTATGAAGGCAAATGGTGACTTTCCTGTTTTGGAGGCCGTTGTACCGCAGCAGTGAAGTATACAGTGGCATTTATCATTTCAGCCGTCTTTTGTTCGAGGTTGCTTTCGGATACAGCCCATTGATTTGCGTAATTTATTTTATCATGTGATCCTTGCCGCTTCTTTGCAGCAGTTTTGGCTTTACGATCGTCATGAATCTCTTCAAGGATCTCTGGGATAGTTTTGGTACTTTGCGTAGTGGATTCTCTTTCCGCAGCGAACAGATAAGATGACCTCCAATTGTCATGAACAGCTGCTTGAGCAAGGGCTTCAGCCATAATTGCTGGCTGCTTGAACTCCACGCCAAATCCCAGATGGATCAACGGATGATAAAGCCCTTGATATATATTAGTGAACAGTATGGAAGCGAGTACGAAAAGATTTACCAGCAAACAGCCTTGCAAGCAAGTCCTCAGCACGCTCATCGCCTGAAAAGAGAAACTCGCTCAGTACGTTTTCCCATCCCTTTTGGCTCATCTCATTCTGGAAGAAAATGAGAAATTCGGGGTAGTATTTTCCTTTACCAAGATACTTTTTGAATAATTCTGGTGTCCTCATCTCCGCGATGATATCTTTGTTAGGAGTAGAGATTTTGGCTTGGTAGTATATGTTGTCTTTGTAATGCTTTTCAAGAACTCTCGTAGGTGCTCCAAGTCCATAAAGAGTAAGCAAGCCGTGAACTAGATGGTTGTGAAAACCTGCTTCGTTGAAAAATATATGATGATTCTGCTTTAATGTTAATTTTTCGTTGATTAAATTTAAATGTTTGAGAGAAGTACTTCATGGTTCTCTTGCAACAATTCTGACACTTTCGTTGCGGTTTCAGCTGTCTGTGGTCTGGAGTTGAAGACGCCGGTGTCTTGACTTGTCAGAATAATTTTGGTTCTAATTTGGCAGTCAATAACATTTCTGTGATTACAGTATAAATTTATAATAGGTCACACTTGGTTGAGGGCTATTGAAACACATTAACGGCTAATTTTACTCACGGTGCAGCCATAGTGTATGGCCTTCTGCAAGTCTGCTGCCACTGCTGCGATTTAGAAATCGGTATTATTGTATTATGTGATCGTGTTAAGTTGATCGGTAATTGTAATATGGTACTTTTCTGAAAACAACCTGATTTTGAGAAGACTACAGACATCATCTGGCTATCTCTCTGTTTTATTGTAGTTGTTCTTATAATGACGTACTTATACGTGTTTTACCACCTGGTTTGAAATCAAGTCGGAAGCATCTTGTCATGTGCTCCCGTAGATTCAATCTATGTATAGGAGACTATTGGCTAGCTAATTAATGCACACGTGATATTCCAGACTCTTCACGAATTACAGTCGGATTGGAGAACATGAGATATTATTGCTGTAACGAACACAGAATGCATGATTATATAACGCTCAAAAGTATATTTGGCATCTTTAAGTATTTCCAAATGCATGTGAAAATGTAATTCCATCATCTTGTAACTCTAACAAACTAATTAAGCACGAAACATTGTCAATTTCACTTGAGCAATTGACAGGTTCTCGGTATTATATTATAAAGTGCTATGTAGTTGATTCTATAGGATCGACGTGCAGTGAGCAGCAGCAGCAGCAAAAGTAATTGTGATGTCACGCCTGAGGCTGCAAAGCCTCGACCCCACCAGCCACACCCGTTATCAAGCCACATCTAACAACTCCAGCAGCTCATTGGTTCATGTTGTCCCCAAACGTATGATGTAACTCAACATCAACAATGAACCTTAACTCTTTCAAGTTTTGGCGCATTTTCGGATGTAGATAGAAAGATAAGGTTGCTGTTATAAAGTTTTGGTGTTTCTTTTCCTCTTTCTACCTCTCTTGTATCACTGCCGTTATCCCCTATATCCCCTCCCTTCACTTTTGCCGGGGTTGTATAACGATGGCAACTTTGCAGGACCAAGTTACTATTGTGAGCTCCGTGCTACTCAGGATAGCAACCTACATCTTCTTGAGATGGATCCCGGGACATGTGAGTTGCCCAAAGCTGTACTGGATCATTATCTAATCATCTAAAGCCCTTTCCTCCCATCATCTGGACCTTAGCAGCCATTTATCTGCCATCCTTCATCACCAGCCTGTTGACGCAGGCGCAATACGAGGTGATAGAGGATGATATAGATATAAAAATAATAGAGAAGGAAGAAAAAAGCCCCCCGGAATTTGCCTCGACTGCTGCGCATTCCCACAACCTGCGCCGATCCAGCAAGCAACCTGAAGAAGACGATATCGAGGTGACGGAAACAATTATACTGGAAGAAAGGTCCGCCAAACCATGGAGAACCTTGTTGACTGGACTCCCAAGCCCTACATCGTCACTTTTATCTCTGGCAACTTTGTTGATCAATGTGGGACTCCTCATGGGAACAGCTGATTTGGTATATCGAGCAAAGACCATTCATCCAAGTCATGACCTATCTTTTGCACGTTTGGGATATGTCTCGACTACTGAGGCTAGGCTTCTTGTCCGAGAACCACATCCGTCGGAACTACCCATTTCTGTCTCATATCGAGTGGTTACACCTGGTGCTCTGAATGAAGACCCGTTCTGGCAAACTGCTGGCCTCATCTCCGATTTAGGAAATGATACAGACTTTACCGGAGTTGTGAATATACGTCTTCCGAATTATCCAAACAGAAAGTATCAATGGAGGACGTCAAATAACCATACCGGGTTCTTTACAGTGCCGCCACGGCCTGGGGTGGTTCCTAGTACTGGGTTCACCTTTCTTACCAGTAGTTGCATCAAGCCACGATTTCCATATAATCCCTTGCAGCATGGATTGGCCATACCGGGTTTCCGCCATCTTGCCAAGGTAATCGAAAGTATCCCAGGTGGCGCGCAATTCATGCTCTTCCTTGGGGATTTCATTTACATCGATGTACCGAAGCGATTTGGCACCAGTTTCGAAGACTACCGGAGAGAATACCGGCAGGTATATGCCTCACCAGACTGGCCATCAGTGGGCCAAAATCTGAGTTGGATCCATGTTCTTGACGATCATGAGATTGCCAATGACTGGGATAAAAGCCTGGAGGGAGTATATGATGCCGCGGTAGACCCATGGCATCATTATCAGACTGCAGTGAACCCCCCACGCGCTCGAGAAGCAGGTGCTTTTCACAGAGTACGGGATAATGCAACATATTTTGAGTTTACTCAAGGCCCCGCATCATTTTTCATGATGGATACCAGAAGTTATCGTGATCCGTCTGGATCCATATCGCCCGGCAAGGCTCCAAACAGCACCTCCAAGTCTATGCTTGGTGCTGCTCAACGAGCTGATCTTCTTGCATTCCTCGCTCGGACCGAACCTCGTGGTGTGAAGTGGAAGATCGTTGCATCTAGCATCCCTTTCACTAAGAACTGGCATATAAATTATCTGGATACATGGGCTGGCTATCTTGCCGAGCGACAAATCATACTTGAGGCTATGTGGGATGTAAGCTCAACTGATGGTGTCGGTGTTGTTGTATTGAGCGGTGATAGACACGAATTTGCAGCTACGGCGTTCCCACCTCCGGCCAATGGCAAATGGCCTGTTAGCGCAACTGTTCATGAGTTTTCCACAAGCCCTCTGAGTCAATTCTACCTCCCAGTCCCTACTTATAAGCAAGCAGATGATGAAGATGTTATGATGAAGTATGCCATAATTTCTTACCTCATTTCTCCTCCCTCGCCCTCGTGCTAACGCGAAGATCAGATATATTCCACATGGTAATTCGAAGGTCGGCGCGATAACTATCGAAGATGCGGCTACAGATCAGAGCAGCCTAAAGTTTAGATTGTATGTCGATGGTGTTGAAAAGTGGTCTTCCGTATTACTTTCTCCGCCTGTCGGTAGAGGAAGCCGGCGCAGCAAGGATGCATTATGGGGATAGTGTTTGTTCTAAATACGCCGAGAAATGTATTTTGAGGGCTTCAGTCTTGTATGCTTTAGTATCGTATGACGGCGTTATGGGAGATAGGCTAGGCACACTTGTTAAAATCAGGAACAGAGATGTGTACCTTTGGGAGAAGGGACGAATATATACTTACAAATCAAAAATATTACAGCTCACTATGGGTCTTCTTTGAGTTGTCCTATATCTGTTGGTAGCACTTCTGGTAAATCGCTATCCTCTAGCATTTATGTATACGAAGAGGAACGATGCCTTAACGATGCCTTTGGAGTCTTTGAAATCTGTATCACTCGGACTGTGAATGTTGCCAAGAACAATTACCTTAGCCTTGTTGTTCAAAAATTTAATACATATAGCAAATTAACCTTACCTCTGTAATATTTCCCCCAATTTTATAGCCTTGCCCAAAAATCAAGAACGTCGCAGTTCATCTCTCTGATTTTCTCTTAGTTAAATTGCCCGAAACACACCTACCCTGCAGCTACATCTTTACGTGTATCTGCTTCAAACTTCAACACCAGTTCATGCTAATTTCAGCTAGAATATTCATCTCGCTAAACTTTCATCTTCAAAGCCTACCCCAGCTCGGCCAAGGTTAGAATATATATCTCGTAAAAGCGTCCTATTCACTTTCACCAAACCCTACGTGCTAATTATGGTGCAAAAGGTTGCTCTAGAAGTAGTATATAAAGCTTCCTCTATTTCAAAAACTTCACTATAAATATCAAGGAGATTTGCAAGACAGACAGTCAACCATGAGGGAGAACACGAAGGTCAGAAACCTAGCAAGAGAACTAAGCACCAAAAGTACCACCAATAATGATAATGGGAAGAGACCAGCCACGAGAGCAGAAGTCGAGGCTGCCATCGGAGATGTCACGAAGGAGATAGAAGCGTTCAGACTAGATCGACCAGCTATCGATCTGCCAACAGAGCGTACTACTAACAACCATATAACTCAAAGTGCAGAGAAACCTGCCCTCGATACTCCTGGTCGAAATGTAGCTGATAGCCTCAAAATTGAAGCGGCAACATCCACCCCAAAATCCCTGGCCTTCAGATCTTACAAGAACGGAACCCTCATTACCAACAACTTTCTCTCAACAGTCAAACCCAACAAACCTAGCAAAATCATCCAAAATTTCCCTCCCGCTGAACAACATGTTTTGCACGTCAAACCCGCAACCTCAGCCCTTGAATGCACAAAACCTGAGGCTACATCGGTTTTGTCTGCAGTTTCAGTACCATTCGTTGCTCAACCTCAAATCGCCAAAAACTCTTTGGCTTATGAGGACTTTACGACGCACATGAGAAAATCACGATTATCTGAAGCACCGGTCATTTCCGACGGGTCGAAACTTTTGACACCATCCACAACGGTCGTACCACAAGCATTAGCCGCAACTGGATCATTAACAGTCGACTACGTTCTTAAGAGCCACGGCTTGCCAACCGAACCAAACACTATTTTCAAATTGAAGTCCCTAATTAAAACAATTCCTCCAGGACATATCAAGAACAACTATTCCTGCCAGAACCAGCTCTGGCATTCTATCGATAGATCACATCAACCTTTAAATGAACTCGGCTTACCACCAAAGGTTCCTCGTAGTTGGATTGAGCGTGCGGAGCCATTTAAGAAGGACATTTTGATCACCGTTGACTCTATTACTCATAATATTCGTCGTATGAAGGCAGATTACGATGAGAACGGAAATGAGGTTTGGTGGGTAACAAATGACTACAACCCTGAGAGATATGACGTTATTGAGACCTTAAAGAAGATGTCAGAAAGGGAGAAGGAGGTATTCTGGATGCAAAATTGGATCAGTATCACACTTGATTTTGGGAAGACCACGGAGACCATCACCGAATCTGAAGAGGAGGCACTAAATCCACTATACCCCATTACCAGACTCAAGAACAGCGTTTTAGAGACTCTAGAAAAGTTCGACAAGGAGACTGGTATGCACGCTTACGCTTTGACGGTTTTCATCACCATCGTCTGCCCTCTACGAAAAGATCCAAACGAGAACTATCAAACCTTGACCAAGACTCAACAGCGGTCGCCTGAATTTCGCGAGGTTGCTGATCTTTCCAGAGAGATGAATAAATTCACAAATATCAAAAAGATGGAGGTTATAATTATGAACGTTTCTGGAGTCCGCGCCCGCCTTACCATGGAGCAACTCAACTACGCTCTCCCGTTTTACGATTGCGACTTCGAGGATTGGTCTCTGATGTGGCAAAATGAGTACATGACACATGCCGAATCCGTACAGAACTGGCCTATCACCTATCTCGACCGCGAGATGCACAAGGTTCACCAGGAGCGCGAACGCTTTGCTAACAGAATGACTGGCGGCGGTGGCAATCAAGATTCTTCGTTATCCAACGCCGAAGATGGTAGAGTTGGGAACAGAATAGAATATTGTCCAGCTCATAAGCTTCAGAACACTCGCTGGGTCAAGAATGATGCCCGTGGCTACACCTACGAGCACCGCCTTGAGGCCGAAGAAACTCCAAAGCGACCTCTCGAATTCTACCGCCACCCATGATCCGGATACGACGAAACGGTATGTTGTTTATCCCTCGGTTACGTCTTATTCATACTCAGCAAATCCAAATTGTCACGAACAAACGAGCAACTATAAATATTTTCTAATCAGCACCCATTTGTAGACATCCATCAACGGTGCCATTTCAGTATACTCAGAACTTCAACTAGCGAGCTGTTCCCCCTATTCAATCGCCATACTTTCCAATCATCTGCCCAGTGGCATAACTTGGTATGTTACTCTATCGCCTCATTTATTTCAGATTGACATGAATGCTAACGACAACTCAGCGAGTAGTCACCCATCATTGGACATGTCTCTCAGCGGAATTCTTATGCACATATTCCACCATCTTCCATTCAGAGCACGACATTTCCGCCCATTCAAAGTTAAATTTTCACAAAAGAGGAAAAGTGGCCTGCAATCCACACGCCTCGCAATATTTGGCCTTTGATCAATTCCCAGCCTTGAATCAAAACTTGAGAGGATTTTGAATCTCTTACATGGGAAATACGATTTTGGATGGTTTAAGAGGCGTTGCAACTTCACTACTCGTTTAATAGAAAGCGTTGCTTTTTCTTTGGAGTTCTCTATGGGTGGCTTCAGCCGTGGCGTGGTTTTAGTTACCTTGAATCCAGGATATTAACCCTTTGACATTAATAGTTTGATGATTTGATTATGATCTGAGTGTTTGTCTAAATTAATGTGGTTTCAAACTGACTCGGCAAGAATAGCTTTAATATAAACGTGTAATATATTAGCTAAACCTAGCTGCAAACTCATGCAACCTGGATTGACTATATAAAGTGCTATGTTATGTAGGTGCAATATGATATTGCTATTTTTAGTATCGGCAGTATATGGTTCTTTAGTCTAGTATATCTTAGATACAGTACATCTTACCTCACTTCGTAAACGAGAATTAAAATGTGAATCCGCAGACTCGCCGAGTCTAACGCTTGTAGACTCAAGGGTTTGAAAATTTGACACAATATTCTCCTGTAATCATGACGTGATTCACACTTACTAAACTTGCGACTAGAGATTTTACATTTATGGTTTCCGTGCCTCAAACTCCTGCACCTTCAAATGCATGGCCTAAATGTCGCCCCCAACTTCGGATGCATTCGTAAGAGACCCAATGCAGGAGATTAAGAAGCAAAAAGTCAGCATGGTCAAATCTGTGCTAGGAAAAGGGGATGTGGACTTCGACGGACTTTTGGAGGAGTTCCATAGCATTGAAGGGAGGCTACGATGGGCAACAACAGCTATGGACAGAGTCAAAGAATATTTCAAAGGAGATTTGAAGCGACGAGATGGCAAATTCAGTGAAGATGACATGATGTCAAGACTGAAAAGTCTCGAGAACAAGAACGTGGAATACCTGAAGCAAATCAAAGACGTTAGAAACGAGAGAGACAAAATCAAAGGTTTTGGGAAATATGCGCCAAAGCATGCAGAATTGGAAAAGAAGCTCGATGGTCTGAAGAGGAAATCAAAAGAGACAGATGAGATTATTAAGGCGATCAAGCGGGTGAATGTGATTTGGGAGGATCCATCTTTAGTCATCAAGGGAGCTCAACATGTGAGCAAACCTGAGGGATTATGGCTCCTGGAGGGAGGAACTGGTTTTCAAGTAAGGACGGTCGCGGGGGCAATACTGGTGGAGGGAGGGAATGTTGAGAAGAAGCTACAAAGGGCGCGAACTGGGAATTGGTAGGTAGGAGGGAGTATATGGTAAAATTTTCACAACGTTGTTTTTCAATCACTCTTATTTGCACAGATCTCATAGTGAGGTACTATTCCATTATAAAGAGACCTGATCCCCTAGTTATATTAAAGGTCAGACTTTCTAGTCCAGATTTTCATATAAGTAAGGTGAACAAGACAGTGAGACAAAGAGGTTGCACCCATCGATTCTTAGAATTAAACCTCTTAGAATACCTACCTTAGAATACCTCGGTCGATGGCTAATCAAAGATCTTTTCTGGCGCCTAGACTTTTGTTGTTTGGTAGAGTGTAATCTGTGGGGGATGAGTTTATCGACGTGTCTGCTTTTCATGAGAGGACGAAGGTGGACGGATTAAGGACCATAATTATGATCTTGGCACTCTCTCGCTTAAAATAGGGGGTTCTACACCATAAGTGGTAGATGTTTCTTAGGTACACATTCATTGTATCCTGCAACCATACCGCATTTCAATTCACTAATAAAGGATATGCATGCCATTATTCTAATAAATGACCTCCTGCTACTACTAGAAGCTGCATATTCCTGTATAGCTATGATACATTTGGACTGTGGCCCAGTACCGATATTGTTCTCAAGTCTGTAATTAGGGACTTGTGTGTATATATCACAAAGTCTAATAATATCACACTAGAATGAACAATATCATATATGGATAGGGTTCATACTAAATGGAGTAGATGAATAATATACAGTGAGCTGCAAACTCTAATGCTTACAACTTTGGTGGTAGGGGTATCTCATATTCATATTTCTAGTTGACTTATTCTATAAGGCCTTCGCGAGGTCTATTTCTGGTCAAGAGGCTTTAAAATCTGACTCTCCACCATCTAAAACTGGCGACTCTATTGGTATCGTAGATTTTTCGCCTGATATGGCAGGCTTCTCCTCAGACTTCTCGCCATTCAGCTCTGACGCGTGAGCCTTTTTAGCTGCCGCTGCTTTTTCTCTTTCCTCTCTTGCCGCCCTTGTAGCCGCCTTCTTTAGTGCTCGGTTGCTCATCGTTACAACTCCATCTCCCTTCCGAGCTACTGCGGGCCATTCAGCGCGCACCCTTGCTTCATCTTCTGCACTCCACTCTTGTGGCAGAATGGCAAATACTAAGTAACTCGTGTGGTTCTTCACCTCTGGTTCTGTTCTATGAACCAGCTTTCCGTCCTTATAAATCTTTTTTTCTACCAAACTCTCCATAATTTTCTCCCGGTTGTTAGGATTATCTCGCTTCCTTTTGGTCTTTGCCCCAGTGTCATGGAACACCTTGAAGTTGCCTTCTACTTCTAATAGACGCTGGAGGGCCTCATCTACACTAGCGGGGATGGTTTGGAGACCTCGTTGAGCTCCGTTATCAATGCCAATACGCTCACGACGAATTTCAAAACGCTTGTGTGCGATAGCAACCATCTCGATGTCCACCCAACCCAACTGTCGCATAACTGACATTGTCTTCTGGACTTGCTCAATGCACGGTGAGAAGCTGCATATGTATACTGTTGCTGAAGGGTTTAGTGGCGAGACAAAAGTTCCAGGTTTTGATCGAACAAGATGTGGCAGTGCTAGCCATGGTGCTGGCAGATCTAAGAAAACGGCCTCTGCATTGGGACTCTTTCCGTTCACAAGAAACCCATCCTCGCAAACATCTCGATGCGTTATCTCGACGATGCCATCTAATCCATGGTCGTGTATCTCTTTTTGAAGCTTTTCGTGCCTCTGTTCATGGAACTCATAACTCCAGACTTTCCCTAATTTTTGCTTCTTGGTGTGTGAGCCATTGGGTACTTCTGAGCCAGGATATCCGTGATAGATTGCTCGGGCAGATGCATGTGTAAATGAGCCACTTCCAGCCCCCGCTTCTATGATCTGCGATCCAGGTCGGGCTTTCAGCCGATGAAGAATGTAGCTGTAATCCGGTGTATAGACCACTTGGGTGCGATGAGGTAACGAACTTGTCCAGTTTTCGGGCGTTGGTGCTAAAAGATGTATAAATCCACTCTGCGCAGTTACTGCCTCTGCCTCTTCTTTCGCTACAACGGATTCATTAACCCCCGCATCCAAAGATTCTCCATTATCTGCTCTCGATCTCTTACTAGCAGTTTTCGACTCCTCCTCTAACTCGTCTCTTTTTCTCTTCTTCTCTGGCGCTTCTATGCCATCTCGATGTCGTTTCTCAGGCTTCTGATCTCGTCTTCCTCGCGATCCGGTATCTACTCTGGAAGCAAGAATCTGGCTTCCCCAAGGCCTTCCAATCAATGTTTTATGTGGAAAAGAACCAAATCGTGTGTTTACGACTTTTCCTTCTGCATAGCCCTCATCATCGTCGTCGTGTTCTCTGAGAATTGTAGGCAATTGAAGATCTCGTTTTAAGTGTACAATAGACAATTTATCAGCCTGGGCAACAGTTCCCGAGTGAAGGAAAGGCGAAACTTTCGACGCCATCTTTGCTGTAGTGCTTGTGCAAACAAAATCCAGATTAGTTAGTGAGGTCTAAAAAATATTTTGGCATCCTAGATGCCAAGTATTCAGCCTTGTGCCCCACTTCAAGCCTTGTGTAGGTATTGTGTTTTGTTTGGTGGCCTTACTTGACTCACTCCAGATTCTATGATTCAATCTTTATTCTGTGGAGGGAAATCATAGATGCAGAATATTCTTCACGTTCTACGACAGCCATTGCGAAGAATCATAAGATATCCTATTACTTCATTCTTGGGTACACGTAGGAACAGCAGCACAATGGCTGAATTGAAAATTCACAACACGTTGGCATTGGGAGGACGAGAACCTGTGCCTTTCATACCAATTGAAGAAGGCAAGGTGTCCTGGTACGCCTGCGGACCCACGGTTTATGATCATTCTCATTTGGGACACGCGAGAAACTATGTTTCTACAGATATCATAAGGAGGATAATGCTCCATTTCTTTGGTTACAAGGTCAATTTTGTAATGAACATCACAGATGTGGACGACAAGGCAGGTTTAATGAAAATGAGCAAGGATGTTTGCTGATTATAATTATATAGATTATATTGCGTGCCAGGAGATCAAAACTACTGGAGTTGGAGAAAGGGAAGAACCACCCGGAACCAGAGTTGTCAAAACTTGCTCTGGAAGCGTTTGAGTCATATGCGAAAGGAAACCTTCCTGAGTTACTCAAGGATAGCAGCACTCCGATTAGTCCAGAAAACTATAAAGAGAGGCGCGACGTAGCTTACGGGAATGTTCTAGCGGGTAAAACACTCAGTGGAGAAGGAAAACCAGGAGACGATGAAGCGAAAATGAAGATGCACCTTAGCAACCTTACAGCAGCAGTTGAGGCAATAAAACATAATCAAATATTTGGAGGCGCCGATGAGATCCTATTACCATATCTCGACTCATTATATAAGGAGACTGTGGATGCAAAGGACCATAAGACTTGGACTGATGTGACCGAGTACTGGGAAGATCAGTTCATGGGAGATATGGATGCCCTCAATGTGCTACGCCCAGATACAATCACAAGAGTCACGGCGTATGTACCTCAAATTGCTGATTTTGTTGAAAAGATCATACAAAAGGGATTCGCTTATGAAGCGGATGGCTCCGTATACTTTGATATTGCCGCTTTTGAGGGAGCAGGAAACACATACGCACGGCTGCGGCCTCAGAGCAAGAACGACAAAGCTCTTCAAGAAGAAGGTGAAGGTTCACTAGGGAAGAGCTTAGGCGGAAAGAGAGGCGCTGGAGATTTCGCTTTGTGGAAGAAGTCAAAGGCTGGAGAACCTAGTTGGCCAAGTCCATGGGGTGAAGGTAGACCAGGATGGCACATTGAGTGTTCCGTAATGGCTTCTGATGTCCTAGGGTCTCAGATGGATATCCATTCCGGAGGAGTCGATCTCGCATTCCCCCATCACGACAATGAGTTGGCTCAAAGCGAGGCATATTATTGCGAGCATGGTCATGAACACTCATGGGTGAAGTATTTCCTACACATGGGACACTTGTCCATTTCAGGTTCGAAGATGTCAAAATCTCTAAAGAACTTTCAAACCATTAGAGATGCGCTCAAGACAGATTATACTCCTAGAAGCATGCGGATTATCTTTTTGTTTGGTCGTTGGAATCAAGGTGTTGAGATTTCAACCCAAATGAGATCTCAGGCAGCGGCTTGGGAAACCAGTGTTGATGTAAGTGGACTTACCATCACTAAAATGGATCGTACTGACTCTTATAGAATTTCTTCACCAACGTTAAAGCAGTTGTACTTGCTTCCGAAGCTGGCGAACCTACTTTGAACACGCTTGACATCAACCACAAGCCAGATAGCCTGCTATCTGTGCTGAAGAAAGCAGAGGAAGCTATGCACAATGCGCTTTCTGATTCATTCGATACAAACAGTGCAACTCAAGTTATCGACCAACTTATAACCTCAGCTAATACCCATATGTCAAAGCCCTCAGAGGAGTTAGATATCACTGGTCTCGAGGCAGTGGGGCGTTGGGTCACCAAAATGGTCGGAATTTTTGGATTAGATGCACATGCTTGCCCTCCATACAATGGTCTTGGGTGGTCAAGTGGTACCACTGACAAGAACTTAACACCAGAGCAGTATGTGGCACCTTTTGAACATGTTTACAAACAAGTAAAAAAACGGGTGGAATCAATCGGCTTGAAATCCGAAGCACTGGAAAAGCTTCTCGTTGTTGATGTTGACAGCAAGTTCAAGACCCTCGCTCAAGGCACTGTGAAGTTCCAAGAGACACTTGCAATGCCATACCTGAAAGCGATATCTGAGATCAGAGACGAGGTTCGCCAACTCGCCCAGTCATCATCAAAGGAGACTAAGAAAGAGCTTCTGGACATCTCTGACGAGATCCGTGATGACTACCTTACCGAAGTTGGCGTATACCTCGATGATAGTCCAAAAGGTACCGTCATAAAATTTGTACCTAAGGAAGAACTTCTCGCACAGAAGGCTGAAAAAGCTGCCAAACTGGCCAAGAAAGAAGCGGAAAAGGAGGCAAAGCGGCTCATTCTTGAACAACAGAAGGCCGAGAAGGAAGCAAAGGCAAGAATACCCCACACGGAAATGTTCAAGAGCGATGAGAAATACAGCGCTTGGGACGACAAAGGATTACCTACGCAGTTGAAGGATGGTACAGCTTTGACGGCTAGCGCGCTGAAGAAGGTCACCAAGGAGTGGGAGAAGCAGAAGAAAGTCTACGAGGAGTGGAAGTCTAAATCGGGATGATTGAGCGGTTGGTTTTTGTTAGGAGCATTTTAACGGGCGTGAGGTATCCAAAATGGATGGGGAACGGAGGCATTTAGAGCGAATTACCATTTGCAATATATTAAATGAAGGATTATAATTGCAGTTGTTTTGAATTGTGAACAGCGATATAATCCTGAGCTGCTTCAAGCGATACTATCGCGTTTATCGGTGAACCATCAAAGCACAAGAAGCAATGATTGTAGCTCAACATGATGAATACTGGCCCTAGCATAATGCTAAAGCTTGTTAACCGCAACTACTTCGTTATTATAGAGGTCCGATCTCTGCATTCCTTAAACTTGCAGTAGGAGTGTGCGTCACGTCTACTCATGTTGATCTTCTTACACTTGGGAATGCTGTCTTTTAATTTGGCCGGCGCAAAAAAGAAGAAGAAAAAGGTCGTATGGATTTTCTGTGGACCAAGCAGTAAGTAGAATTTCAACGCTTGGAGTCATAGCACGGAGATATCGTGGTCATAAGATAGAAACCCAATGAGCAAGAAGGCGGCGATCGATAAGTTGGGGAAAAGGGAAAAGGATCTGACATTGAGAGAAACAATAGACTTCTTAGTGGGAATAAAGTTAGAACAACCAATCCGAGGACTGAGCCGGGTGCTTTGTGCCAAAGGATTCTGGTATCATGGATCGGATTTACTGGCGTAAGTTCTCGAAGTAGCATACCATCAATGTATTATTCTTCACTATAACCTCCCCCTAATCATCATTTCAAAGTATGCCTGATCGAACACTCCAAAATCAGGGGACGGCTTAAATGCTACAAACTCATTAGCCATCATCTGCACCCTGTGGATTTCGACATACCACTATTCCTCCCACAATAGGAATCATACGTATTCATATTGGGATCACTAGTTCCGTCGCTCTCTCCGGGAGGTTTAGCCCATACAAATGCATCGGTTCGTAGATCATCAGTATGGTTCGTGGGGAAAGTTCCAAATGTTGCTCCGTTCACATTGCACCACTCTCCCGATTCTTCACGTAGCCCTTGAATCCCATTACGAGCTGAGTCTACAATTGCTTGGTTTGGAACATTGACTGCTTTGAGTGCGGTGGACATAAATGAGACGTATATCTTTTCATTCTGAGCCAGGTTATATTTGGCATCATCTGCGGGCGTAAACTCTCCTGGACTCATGGACCAGGAATTGTAATTGGCGACGTTGGTGGCGAAACCTCGGAGGTTTTTTGGGGATCCGGCTTGCATGAAGACTTTGCTGACCATTTGTGCAGCGGCCTCTGATAGGGGGTGAGATTTGTAAGGTTGACAGTGTTACCGCTTACTCACGTGTGTCATTATTCCATCCCAGTGCACCGCCGTGACCGAGATCAAGATACATATTCACATTTGGTAGGTTAAGTGATCGCATGGCGTATGCGATACCATCCAGGATGGGTAGTGTGTCTTGTTGACAAGTACTCAAGTCTCGGTTGATTACAAGAGGTGGGATAGCATGCGGTTCTACAATGGCTACAACAGCATTGTTGGAATACTTCTTGAGTATTTTAGCCAAGGCTATTCACGATTAGACAGGCCATTATTGCAGGAAAGTATGTATTGTACGCACGATCGATGAACTTGGACTTGTAGTCGTCGACCTGATACGGAGGTGACTCGATCGCTGCGCAGAATCGTTGCGAGAGGCCACGAAGTACGATCCCTAAGACATTTGAACATGGAATGTCTTGAAGCTCGTTCTCTAGCGTGGTTAGCTGTAATGGAGTATCAAGCCATAGGAAAGTTCCAGTATTTGCAACCTTCAGAGCCAAAGCCTTCGCTTTAGGGTCAATTATGGCTGCTGCAGCTTCTTGAACTTCCGATGTGTACTTTTTGGTAGGGTGAAGAGCTCTCTCTGAGAAAGGATTGCCAGCTAGAGAAACAGGCGAAGAGCATGATTGCAGCTCTAGAATAGGGCTCCCGAAGACGCAACAAACTAGAGCTAAAATGGTGAGAAACAGAGTGTGCATGGCAAATATAACACGGGAGTACAATCTGGAGAAAGTAAGGAAAGATGATCGAGATGGAGCTCCATGATGGACTGGAGAAAGACGGCGCAGAGAGCATCTAATATACTTAACAAGAGTACAGGCAAAAGGCTGAATGCTAAAGCAAAGCAAAGAACACATATATGAATGTTTCCATATATATATATATATGTATATATATAAGCCCGTTAATCAAATTCTGACGTTACACAACATACAGGACAGGGCATTGGACAAGAGATTAGCCGCGAGCTGAGCTGATGGTCGTCAATTCAAGCCCTGTTGCTTGACGCTCCTGGCAGGCGGCTTATTACTGTATCACAGCTCTCCATTCACTTGCCAATACATATACCAATCTTGGCTACCGATCAGACGACCAAGCGGATGCGCAAATCCTCGTGTTTAGAATGTTCCTATTTCCCAGGCGCCGTGCCTAATAATAAGGTGACTGGAACATTAACAGCAGAGAGATAGATCAATCTGGTTGAAGAGACCTTTATGGAGCTTGACAAGAAATCATGCTTCACGCCTCGTTTATTCGAAATATAACTCCTACTCCAATAGAAGAGCTAGCCTTCTCAACCCAAAAATCAAGGGACCCAAAGACTTAACGAAATCAACATGACTGTCAATGCAGTGCATAAAGAAGAACAAGCAGATGGAGGTCTTTGCAAAGGATAGAGAGACCAGCCCAGCCAACGAGGCTTCCGCATAACTTCGTTCCCATGGTGCTCCAAAGCGAACGAAAGGATTCCTGTTTTCGCCATCATACCTCATCCCCAATCCCAACCGTACTCTGCCATTTTTATGAAGGAGAAGAGGGAAAGAGGAAGAGTCCAAGTGGTATACAATACTATCACAATAGTGTTGTGAAGCCTGAGGCCTTTGGGGTATTATACCCGAAAGCTTGAATTGTGGGGCGGCTGTCAATTAGATCAGAGCAGGGATCGAAACCAACTTCATGGTTACGAAATACAGTCTTCCTGCCCCAGCGAGCCCAGCTACGGAACTTCAAGCTATCTACCCTCGATCATAAATTCTGCCTCGTATGTTGCGCTTCTATTCTGTTGTCTATTGCTAATTATGCCATGCCAGAAGTACCGCTCCCAAACAGTCCCAGGAGCCTCATCCACAGTATCGCACTATTTGGCCAGCCGCGAACCCCTCCAAATAAGACGTACAACGATCGGCAACCCTCTCAAAATCCCCTTCGCTCAGACCAATTGATTTCAAGTTCTTCATATCAGAATGCGGCTTGCGAATATATAGCACAGCGTCCTCTTTTCTTGGTCAATCTTAGGAGACGTTGAGCTGCCGGCACCCCAAGGCGGGGCACGACGTTGGAAAGGCCTGACACGAGGCTCTGCTAGAATTACGGCTAGGCATTTAAGCAAAGAATAACATAGAATTTCTGCGGGAGAGAGCTTAAGTAGGCGCCGGTGAAGAATGGATTACCGACCGCTGCCCGACAACTGCGAATTCGATCATCAGGGGTATGATTGTAGGGTGATGAAAGAAGCATATAATAAAGGAACCTGGCGGGGTCACCAGTATAACCAGAAGCCTCTGCCAGTTCCCAGATATACACATACAGAAGCTATACAACCGGCCCGACTAACGAAAAGTCACCCTTCTCCCTCACTGGACGATCCTCGACATAGCTACGAATATGGTGCAAACATACACAAACGCCAGCGCATCTCGCCATCGGAAACCACCATTGGGGACAGTGAAAGCGACTCCATCTCATCTGCTGAGAGCTACATAGACCAAAATGACCAGGCAAAACATAATATTGGTCTTCTGCTACAAGCTGCTAGAGTTGCATCAGGTATGACTTACCCAGCTTTCTTCTTAAGTATATAGCTCAAGCTCAAGTGAGCCCTACTTTCAACTAAATAAAACGAAGAATATTACGGATTGTGGTTGCGATTTCTCTTACGATGCAAGCGATTGTCCACAGCCATTCGTTAGATGACGAGGACAATCTATCGTGTCGTAAAGGAAGAAAAGAAACGCGTGATACAGATGGAAGACTATGACCTAATCACTTTATATACAGGTGATATCCAGCAAGCAAATAGTGGATCCCCGGTACCAGATGAATCGCGATACTTCACTAGAGCTTCGTATCCTTCAAGACAAGTGGCCTCCCCACAAAGCCCTTTGCCCTCTCTTATCAAGTCAAAATCTTCGGAGCCGAGTATATCCTCATCCCCGGGACCCTTGACGCCACCTTCTTACAACGAGGTGCTTTCTAAACGGCCTGACGAGCAACTGTACTGTCCCGAAAGCGCACCGGTATACAATCTATATAATGAAATCAACGAAGAGCAACGTAGACTTTTGGCTGATCCCCGGGTCCTTCAACAGGTAGAGCGTTTCAAGAAGGCCCAAGAAAATCTGCCTAAAACGTACTACGGTGCGTTTGCACCAGTTGGGTTACATATCCTACAATATGGTCTTTCGGCCCAGACAAGTGATATTGCTGGAAATGCGGATTTCCTCGTTGGGGACAGTAAACAGCTTGAAGATTGGCTCACTACTGGTAATGGCGACAAATTGTTTCTTCTTCGCGATCCGGACTGGCTACAGACTCGACCTGAAGCGTACGGCTCCACTATTCTTGAGGAACTTCGGACAACGGCAATTGACAGAAGAGAGATGCAGATAGAAGTCCAGCATCTAGGAAAGCTTATGAGCGCTGATAAAGATAATCACTCTGTCGAGCCTATGGCAATAGATCAGGTCATTGAACAATTTGCTACTCGTGCTGAATCAGAGGCTCCTATCAATTTATTGAGCTTGATGTGTAGGGCGGATGGGACTGTACCCTGGCCATTGGCGAAGCACTGTAACTTACTGAATCAAGCAGCCGTTTCGGCAGCTTCCCTAGCACAGTCCTCGTTCTATGCCACTGCTGGAAAACAAGCCACCGAAGTCATCTCCAAATATATTGATTTGCAGTCATGTATGCACTTTATGATATTCGGCCAGGCAGGAGCCATATCTTCCTGGCATATGGATTCGATTGGTCCTTACACATATATCACCCTCGAACCGAATGCTAAAGGGCAGCCACCGGAAGATGTCTTAAAACTTTGGGCCTACGTACGCACTGATCATTTGTCACCACTCGAGCAATCGCAAATCAAGAGTGAATTTCAGAGGACAGGCTTAGCATATCATCCGGATCCGAGCCTTGTTCGGATTTTAGCACTAACCGCTGGAGACACACTCATTATGCCACCCGGAACCATTCACGCGCCAATAACAATTACAGACTGTCTGTTCCGTGGAGGGATGGTTATGCAAAAGAAGCAAATGAGGCGAAGTATACGCGAATGGCGATTCTGTGCTGAGAATGACATTTGTACCAACGAAGATCAGCCCAAACAAGCTCGGACGATACTGGATTACTTCCGGCGCCAAGTGCGAGCGAATCCTGAGAGTTGTGGATACCTGGGTCCTCTTGGACTCGATGAGTTTGAGCGGGATTGCATTGCAATTGGAGGAAATAGCATGAGCTGTCGTTGTGCATCCGCTTGCAAGAAAGGTCGATGCGGCTGCGCGAATAATACCCAGAGGTGTGGAGCAAAATGCCACAAGGGCGTAACACGCTGTGACAACCCATTTGGTTGCGAGGCCGATGTACTTGTACCACAATCACCAGAAACCAAAACAGAATAGATGTTTGTGTTTGGTAGCATTAGCATTAGTTTTTGGGCACTACTCTCAGAACCTCATAATCGGGGAGAGTTAATGATAGTTTGAATGAATATAAGCATTAATCCTAGTAGAATCAGAATTTCTGTATGTGACAAACCAATCTCTCACAACCCCATCCTGTCCATGGTATCGGAGTTCCACCGGGAACTTTGGGGGGAATCTACGAAGGGGGGTGGGAATGAGACAGTGAGAAATTCCTCTTGAGTAGAACGTTTGTTTCGTGGCGTACGTAAAATACAATTGCTTATCCCTGCCTCTATTTCAATGTACAGTACAATACATATATTCAATTTGTTCAGTTCAGCATGCTTCTCCCACCTCCCTCCTAAGATAGAGTGCAGAGGTACAATTGTCAATGTCATCTTTTTTTTTAATAATCAATCAGAGAACTGCTCGGTGTTATTTGCATGGTGATTGATTGGTGTGCTTGCTATAGCGAGGACATGATATGGAGAGGAAATGAAAGAAAGAAGGAAGAAAAAAAATGTCTTTTGGGCTACAATAGTATTATTGATTTTGGGGGGTGGTTGTTGTAAGAAGTATCTTGGTTTCCACAGGAGGAGAAGATTGATTGACATAGCATTGAGTTATCTCGTTTGCGGGAGGGACAAGATGCTAGACAATATATAACATGACGATAACGATATATCACTTCAAAAAGCCGAGTTTTCACAACTTTATATAATCAGAATTGCTTCTCAGATGTTGTTGAATTCAGAGCATTAATGTCTTGATGATACATGTCTAAATATCGCTCTATTTAAATGCTTGCCCCAAACAAATGTCTAATGCAGCCTTTATCCCATGGCAGGGTCAAACTCCGCATCCACCGCCTCGAAATTCTCAAAGAATCCTGCAAAGATCTTAACCCCGAGTCCGGGATCCAGGCTTCCAATCGTAGCCCGAATACTATGCATGCTGAGCTGTGGAATACCCGCATCAATTGCCCGGACACCCATCATGCTGCTCAAGGCAGGACCAATAGTTCCGCCACTGCGGCTGTCGTTTCTGATCATAAATAGCTGCAGCTTGTTGTTTGTCTTTTCTGCGATCCTTGTGAGAAGTGCTGTAGAGACAGCATCAGTTGTCATATGGCCATTTGAGTCAGCTGCTATACAGAGACCGACATTGAGTCTGGGCGCATGATTCTCAAGGTAAGATGCCTGAAAGTTGGGATTGATTGCATGGGTGACATCGGCAGAGATGAGGAATGAGTTTGCATAAGTTTGGCTCAACAAATTGGCGCCGCTCGAATATCCAGATGGAGCAAATGCCTCAGTGATCCGCTCGATGACACTTGGGAGTAAATTGCCTTTTGCACCTTGACGCAATTGACTTCCGATTTCTTCATCATCAAAAACGCCAACCAATTTCACAATGCCATCATCTTTAGAACTCGACGATGCAGCATCTGCAAGTAAGCCTTCAATAGCTGCCCAAGAGCATACCTTGTCATCGATTCTTCCGGCAGAGATAAATTCCCTGTCTAAACCGAGAGTTTGTGCAGGTTGGGTGTCATAAAGCTCCAACTCCCAGTTGATAATAGATGAATAGTCAGTGATTGAAAGTTCACCAGCAATCGCCTTGATCAACTTTGGGGGTTGGGTTGCTGCAAAAGACCCCGCCTGTCCCAAAGTGAGATTGGCGAACTCTTCCGTGGTTGAGGACGCATCAGAGTTGTCTAAACCAATGATCGGTATCATTTGTGTTTCTTGGTTGGATTGACCCATCATTCCCACTCCAAAATGAGGTGCTAGTGTAGGGATGCGCGCGACTTGTTTACATTAGAATGGCTTCAAAATCATGGTGACAGAACTTACTCGGCCACCCAAGCTTTACGAGCTTGGTTGTAATCTTGCCAGTCTTGGGGTCTTTCACCACAACACGCCC
>Ga0247734_1000548_pt1 | contig 32140 bp, 16 predicted proteins | sample UWRJL103311B2_FD_180933 | JGI IMG/M metagenome (GOLD analysis project Ga0247734, IMG submission 180933) | Plant litter microbial communities from Arlington Agricultural Research Station in Wisconsin, United States - UWRJ-L103-311B-2 | ecosystem: Environmental > Terrestrial > Plant litter >...
ATAGGGTACTATACGTCAGGTTGCTATTCTCGGAAGATAAGGATTACGCAGTACGTGCGTAAGTGTTTCGTAAGGATCAAGGCATAGTCCTTGGCAAGGATCATACGGGGCTGTACGCAAAGCCCCTGTAAGGATCGCATACGAGGGATTCGGGCTATGCTAGTATAACTCGTACAGCCCTCGGTTAGTCGGGGTTCCCGAAATAACTCGAACACTCCGAAATATCCTAGTATTATTCTTACTTATATATTAGAACTGATTCTCCCTACTTTGAGAGAATCAAGCTAATTCAAACACTCTTTCCAAGTCTTCTAGTATTTTCTTAGGGAATAATCGCCCTTACTACCCTTCTGCAAATACCTCCTACTACCCGATTCTATTATTACTACTAGTAATATAAGTCGAGTAATATTCCTATCCAACAAAAAGAAGTTAAATTTAAGCCTAAAGGCATAAGAAAAGAGCCTGCAGATAAGTGTGAGGAGCACGTGCCCTGCCAGGTGAATACGTTCTAGTATATATAGTAAGAGAGGTTTCAGTGCCCGAAACCGAATATTGTACCTTTTGGCCCGCTTAGCCTAGTGGTAAACCTCTCTAACTACTAGTCCTGACACTAGCCCTAATAGCTATTCGGAGCCTATATAAAACGCTAGTTAAAGCTAAATATCTTATAAAAGAAATATTAAAGTTAGAAAATATAATATGCCAAATAGATATATTAAAGAAAAATTTCTATAATATTAGATTAAAGCTAAAACAAAGTAATATTAAAGGGAAGATTTATAGGCTTATAAAGAAAGTGCTATTTATAGTAATATTAATATTTTTTATTAGTTAATTTATTAAATTAATAAATATTAGAAAAGTTAATAATAAGATACTTCAAATATCAAATATAATATATATATACTAAAGAGAGAAAGTAAAAGATAGTTAAAGGGGCGATAATAATAATAGTAATAATAGATATATTAATATTAATAATAAGACTTAAAGAAGTAAAAAAGTTAGAAAGTTAATAAGTATTTAACTTTATAGAAGAGCTTTTGCCAGGAAATCGGCTAGAAGGCTATAGGATAATAGTAATTTCTATTATAATCTAAGTACTGAGGTTTAGACCCCCAGAACTGAAGGGGCTCGGCTCTGAAGCTCCCTCAGAACCGACCCCTGGCAAGTCACGTGATGGACCCCAGGATCTTGGGATCTCGAAGAGAAAAGGGACCCCGGGATCCCAGGACCTCGCCTTGGCACGAAGGGTTATATATATATAAGTAGAATAGTTTATTAGATAGGAGCTTCGTGCTCAAAACCTTATAGTTAGCAATACAGATTGTTTACTTAGTAACGACTTCAATTCTATTTGAAGACCCCGAATTCTAGTTAACTACTTCACCCGCAATACCAACCCGACAACCCTTTAGCCCTACTAGGTAGGATATTAGGATCGTTACATATACGTTAGTTATATATATTTAGTTGTCCTAACTTTAGTATAAAAAATGTTAATACCTAAGGCAATAGCATATTTTATTATACTAATATTTGGTATAAAGTATATTATTTCACTTTAGTACTATAATTTATAACCTTTTCCTTTTACCCGAACAAGTAATAGTTGGTCAGGTAACCCTGTCTAACTTCTTATACAAAGCTCTTATACTAAGTTAAAACAATTAACAAGTTTTAATTAGTATAAACGGCCCCGACGTCTAACTATAATGTTTCGCTTATGTTATCAGGTAGCAAGGCTGACTGTGGCTAACCCGAGGTTAAACTATACTATATATAGCCTTGCTCTTGACCAGGGTCCTTGATCTAACCTAACTAATTATACTAGAAGTTAAGTATAAGATGTATAGTTATATTACTTTAAAAAACTTATATTTATTAAGAAAAAAAAGATCAAGAGCTAGTAATAAACTTAATAGTCTGTATTATTAAAACTACAGGCCTTTAATTTTTAAATTTTGAACTAAGAGTCTAAGAAGAAATTAGAGCTTAATAGATCTAGTTCTCTAATTTCTGAACTCATATCTACCGCCCAGGAGAAGTCTACATCTCTCGAAGGTAGAGTGTCTTGTCTATTTAATAAATCTGTTTTGTGATATAAGTACTATTACTTTCCTTATATATAAGTATCTGAGATAGATCCATACCTGCTTTTAGTTTCATAGCAGACCGTAGTTTTTGCCGACAACCCTCTAGCATTTCGATCGCCCGAAATGAAGCGTGGAGTTGCACTTTATTGTGCTTTAAGGTGTGGATCGCCTTCCACCAAGAGTCCTTGTAAGGTTCGAATTCTAGATCCACACTGCTATCAGGACGTACGGCCGCAGCCAAAAGGATGCTAGCAGCTGCATATGAGACTATAGAGGTCAGTATCATGTAAGTTTGGAAGGAAGCTAGATAATGCTCAGAGTTTTAAAGGTGAAAGGGGCACTTGCAGTAGACGGCATGCCAGCTAGAACTTTGGCTAGAGTTCAACTCCGCTTCGTACAGCGTGACTATGATTAGCTGTGCCGTGGAGACACAGAGAGTTCTGATCTCATGTGTAGTATTTTGGGCCAGCGATGAAGGATTCATTGTTCCAGATGAAACAATATTCCTCTCTGCAGGGTGAACTTCTTCAAGAAGCCAAGGTCTAAGGATAAGAAGCCGGACATACAGGATCCTAGAGCATTAGTAAGGCGCATATATTTATTCAGACAGGGCAAGCTACAAACCTGCAATTCAGGGTCTTCGCTTGTACCTGAAAACATCTCTCCATCTGGCCAGCGTTATCTGTGAAATTTCCCTGCAGCTTCAAGTGTGTTGGGATGTTCTGGAGTAGGTCGTCAAGTTGCGAGTTCAGCGTGAATGTGCTAACCAGTCTCCTCGTGAATGTCAAATGAGAGTTCTCTTGTGGGGGGTGTTCGATTTTGTCATTCGAAGAAGAATAGATGGTAGATAAGACGTTGTCGAGGATATCGAAAAGACTTATGGAGTACACAAATCCATCCATTTTGGAGTGAAGACCTGGTGGCTGGCAGCCTTTACCAACATGCTGGAGAAACTCATCGTCAATCGCTTGGGGTGGCTTGACATTCCAAAATCTGGATAGGGTTACAGGTCGTCCAAAAGTCGTCGCTGTCATTCTGCCCATTATCAACGACCACTCATGGGGGCCCGAGTCTGGTAACGTACTTATCGAGGATGACACAGCAATACCAGATCCTACGCCGCATTTCTCGTTTCAGTTGAGATTCATTGTTATGAAGAAAAGTGTTCTCTTGGTGCATGCCAAGACTTTGAGCAAGTCGGAGCCCAGCGCCGACCATGTCCCAGCACCGATTGGCATATGCTGTGGAATGCAGATAGATTGCTGTTAGGAGAAACAGCTGCACATGTGACTGGGTCGGAATGTCTATTGCATCTAGAGAAATAAAGGTGCGAGACCTTTCATAGAATTCAGCCGCAGAAGTAGTGCGCTGTTCAAAAGGGAGGTGGTTGTCATATTGACAGCCAAGAGCGAATACAATGTTAAAAATTGCTTGAAGGAGATCCCTTTCAAGTACATCTATCCCCACATCAGCTTCCCAAGGTTGGCAAAGAAGACTGTATGAGCGCTGGACGCTTGGACGATGCAGGATTGGAAATATAGGTTGGATGTTGTCCCAGAAGCATTCCATCAACGTGACCGAATCTTCTGGACTGGGAAATGGAAAATTCAGTTCCGGAGCGATGCGAGACTGGGGGGGTAGGGAGCTTTCTGCACCCCGAGATTGTGCGGTATTTGGCCACTCTTGCTGAGCCTTATTTGCTGTGTCCATGACAGCTGTGACTTGGTTGATAAAAGAATCATTGGAGGAAGAACCGTGAAGTGACTGGCCAACAAGAATTGTTTCTGGTCCTCCTAGCTGCTCAACTTCTACATGCTCATCACGCAACTCGCGCAAAGCATTCGCTAGTGGATTGGAGGAGCACTGGGATGCTTCAAAGCTGTCTGGACGTGCTGAGCTGGTTCTGCTCTGCTCAAGTAACCTCAAGCGGCCTTCTATCTCGGAAAGTGACCTAGAGGGCACTTCAGTGAGATGAGCACGGAGATCTCCTTAAACCGACTTACGAAGACGACTTTGGCAAGCTTTGTTCGTACTGACACTGCAATCCTCTTTCTTGGCAAGATCTGCAGACTGGTCGATCCCCATTACAACGCGTCTTACGATTTCGACACTGGCTGCAAGCGAGTAGAATCTTGCGACGCTTTTGAGGCAGCATAGTTATAGTCTTTTAGAAAACTGCTATGGGTAAGAATGTCAGATCGCTCATCGATTTACAGCGGAATGAACGTGGAACCCGGCGTTCTGTTTTTCGTCTCTGTTGTGGTAATAGAAATCCAATCCCATGTGCAGCTAGCTAGATGACAATTATGATCTAGTATATGGTTTATTATAAATGTACACTAGCTCGCAACAGAAGTGGAAACCTTATAGGACTATAAAAGTTGGAGTTTTTTTTTGAAGCGATCAACAGAGCAAAAGTAAATGCCAGGTTCGGGGACCCGACCTTATAACGTGGACCAGGATGAAGCCGAGACCCAAGCTGAAAGAGTTCTTTGAGCTATGGAGAGCAAAGCAGCATTTGGCTCAGATAATACCACAAGATTACTCGGCTCATTCCTCGGGTTTTAGCCACGCAGATGAAAAGTTTTTGTAGTAGTTGACTTTTCAACAATGCCCGTGGATGACACAAGAGTTCGGGTGCCAAGCCGCGGAGATCGGGATCGGGATAAAAACTCTCAACTCCGCGCGGGCAGCGCTCGGACATGTCGTCCTGTTGGGTGTTTACAAAGTATGTACGAGTTACGCTGTAGTGTCTTTCCATATTCGCTGCTACATCCTGTTACGTTTTGTTTCGGTATTTTGTTGCTGTACCAGTTCAGCTAGAGTCTATCGCTGTGTACACCGAATTCACTGGCATACATACCAATATATCTTTGTAGTATGGCTTTGCTATCATAACAACTGATTCACCGTCGCGGCAGTTCAGCTTTATGGCATACCATCCATTAGTTTGCACTGCTCCGATCTCCCCGGATCTCCCCAAACATGTGTTGGTCTAATTAAACTCAATATGCATGATCTTTTGAGCTTGTTCTTCAGGAGTACTAAATCATGATTCCATCCTTTCACAACATCCTTTACCATTCGCAGCAATCCATCAACCCATTTCCAAAGCACATGGTCAATCTTCGACACAGCTACAACAATGCCAAACTTACACGTTCGTGGCGCAAAATTATACTATGAGACCTTCGGCAGTGGGCCTCTTCTGCTCCTGATTCCAGGTGCAGACGGTCGGGGAACAGTATTCCACGACACTGCAAAATACCTTTCGAGACACTTCAAAGTTGCCTGCTGGGACCGACGGGGATTTTCCCAAAGTCTCCTCGTCGGCGCACAAGACTTCGCTGATCGTCTGTCAGTTGATGCCAATGATGCATGCGCCTTAATCCAGCACTTGTCCGACCAGCCTGCCTTCGTCTTTGGCACGTCGTCAGGAGCCATTGTAGCCACGCAATTGCTCGTTCGCCACCCAGAGTGTGTGCGCGCTCTTGTTTCACACGAGCCACCAGCTTTTGCATTGCTACCTGAGGAATATCGAGCAAAAGCTGCTGGACTTATTGAGCACATTTACACCCTATATCGCGCCAAAGGTGTTCAAGCTGCCATGGAAGTTTTCTCGGGTGGACTTTCAGCGGGCGAGGATGGCGTAAGGATGCGCTATTGCATGGATACCACGCGTGGGGACGAAATCCGGGCCAACTCGATGTACTGGTTTGAGTTTGAGCTGAGGCAATACACCAGCGCGGCATTGGATGTTGAGGTTATAGTAGCGGAGAAGGAGAAGTATATCCCGGCTGCAGGAGCTACTTCCGGAGACGGACCGGGAGTTGGGCCCATTGCACTGCTGGCTGACAAGGTTGGAAAGGAGGTTGTAAGACTTCCTGGGGGTCATATTTCGTATATGCTAGAGCCAGAGATCTTCGCTAATGCATTATGGGCTTTGTTTGAGAAGATAATCAAGAGCTAGAGAACTGAAATTTGATTTATGTCCGTCCCTAGGTACTTAGAGAGAAACTCGCTGTGCAGAAAGAACAATAAGTACTTTAACTTCTAAGCATCTTCAAATCTGTGCACGTATTAATATCTCTTATATTTTCATATGTCGTGTTCTGTGTCAGCTCACCTAATCAGCCATCAACACCCTTGCCAGACGATGACTAAGCGAAATTACGTCGCAAAATTATTAGAGAACGTGGTAGGGGGGTTGTTTATATTAACTAAATGTGGTGCTGTAGAAACAGGGAGAATCAGGGAGCGTAGGAACTTGGTTTAAGTGTTTTGAGAACGTAGAAATGTGAGGGTAAAAACGTCTGAATTCTTAGAAGCTCTTACGAGCGTAGCTTTATATATCCTAAGTTCTGTGAATACCTGAGGCACCTCTTTTGGCGTCACCATTGAACGTCAATTCCTTCTTACAGCTAGGAAAGCTAATACACGCAGTTTGACACTAAAAATAGTTAATTGTTTGAACACTGTCAGGGCTTTGTATAAGACGTTAAGCTATAATAATGGCTGAAGTCGAAGACAGACCCTCACTTAGCACATTACCGGTCGAGTTGGTGATCTCTATTCTGGGTTCTAGTCGCGATATCCAATCCTTATCAGCTACGGTCCTGTCGTGTGGCCACATCTATCGAATCTTTCTCAAAGCACAGCATCAACTTATTTCTAAAGTGCTGTTTCGAGAAGTGAATGTTGAAGTGATCCCAGAGGCCATTGCCGCTTTCGAGTCCTCCAGATCAAGGACGGCATGGACCAGAGCCGGTCTCCTCGAATTCATTGCTAGGAATTTGGATGAACGAAAGATTTCGGAGCGATCATGGCATTTCACAGATGCATTCGCAGTTACGCGACTGCATCAAAAAATCAAACAACTCGCAAGAGACTTTGCTTTGCAAGCAAAACAATCTCGCTACAAGCTTGACGACGCACGAGGGTCTGCCATTTCCAGGTCAGAATTAAGTCGATACGAGCGCGCATTTTACCGATTTGAGCTATATTGCAACCTCTACCATGACCTGAAGACACCTCTTATGTCCCTGGAGGAACGGAGAACAACGTTTTTCTCCAAGTTCTCTCCATGGGAAAATGAACAGCTCGCATGTGTTCATGCCTATTTAGTACGGCTGATTACCCCAGGTCAGTCCACAGGACAGCTTGATACTATGCCAAAGTACTTACTCCTGCAGATTTTGATGAAATGGTAGAGCATGATGTAAGATGTGGTCAGATGTATGTTGATCTTGATATCTATCCAGATCGGTTCACGATCGCATACATGGAGCCCATTCTTGCACGCGGTCTTGCCAGTATATGTTCTCTTCAAGCTTGCACAAGCTACAAGTCCAAAATCAGTATAATGTGTCCTGATGAGCCTTGGAATTCTGAAGTATTTCTTTACCATGCCTTGGAAGCTGCAAACGACTCAAATGACAGGCTTGATCTAGAGGACTACACCCCCGAAGACGAGATCAACAATATCACGCCCCTATATTTCAAAGATCCTGATCCAGGTCCCGAAGAAGTGTGGCGTCTGATCCACGAGCTTTCAACTCGAGCTAACTTTGTTAATGGTGAAGCGTGGCATTTACATCGCGAATGGGGTTATGTCATGTGGGATCGAACCACGCTTGAGGAGATGGGCATTTTTGAAGAGGATTGGGACGAAGATGGAAGAGCTCTATATATAGAAGCAAGATCAATGGAATTGCGAGTTGCGTCCCAGAAGCGCCGAGAGCAAATTCATTTCAGTGGGGGAAGAGGTTGGTGGTCTTTCGATGGTGAGAGCAAAATTATTTGGCCTGGTGGTCAGGAACCGCAGAAGTGTATTCTTGAGGAGGAATCCAAGGCTCCTGAGACGCTTGAAGAGGCAAAGGCATTAATTTTGAGTGTGAGATAAACTTCGAGTTACTCTGGCTCTCCACAGACAGACTATGCTTGAGCCAAGTTTCTCGACCGAATTGAGCAGGTCGTTGCGTGTCAAAGTGTTTTAGAACTCTATAGAGGGTGCTTTTTTCCTACATATATTCTGACCAGTTTTCCAGCCATTCCGCGCTGTCTCCTGAGGATGAAGGAGCCTTCTATACACCTTCCCTCCTCGTCACATTTCCGGAACAAAATATCCATGGTGGCAGGAACGGCCTCAAGCAAAGCGCACGAACTCCTCTCAAGATAGTAACCACACTCAGCCCTTTCAATTCTGCATCCCCAAATTCCTAACAACAATCTTCTTCCTACACACAGCTTCACACTCACTTTCACTCCGACCAACTGCATTTCTACGGAGTTATCGAGTAAATATAGATACCAGCATCTAATCATAATGGAACCAATTCGTCGAGAAGGGTCTTTCCCAAGCTATGAAAATCCTCCCAACAACGCAGAAGATCTCGCTACGGATCGTCATTCGGAACCTACCACGGAAAATATCGAATCAAACACGGTTCTACCAGAGGACTTACCAGTCCTGCATCGGAGCGACTCCGGAGTATCTCTGCCTAAGATCCAGGATTTCCCGTCAGGACATGAGCAGACAAACCGTCAAAAGTACGCGATCCGAAGAATTTCTGGATGTCGAAGATGTCTAGCTAACTCGATATACAGTTCCCAGCCAGAAAATGTCTCTCAATCTCACGACGAGGACTCTTTCGACGAAAAATCCTCCAGTGAAAAAATTATCCGATGAAACGTCTTCAGATGAAGATGACGAGAGTCCCCCATTGAAGAGGAGGAGATCGGACATACCTAGACTAGAAGGAAAACGGGTCTGTTTGTCCGAAAGTGAGGGCGTGCACGCAATGGAGATAGCCCGCTTTAAAGACTTAGACAAATCCCGAGAGGAGCACCGTGACCACAGATACACAGTGAAGGAAATAAAATTACATATCCGCGTCTTATAGGCGGGGGAATTTGAGGAGGAATATGACGGAGAGCTCTGCGTCTTATTTGGGGAACTCGAGGACGCTAGACTACTGAGAAGTGAGGCGGCGAAGCAAAAGCATTCGATACGACAGGACCTTTCGAGACGTGCGGGATGGGAGGCAAGATACCATGCTTACCAGGAGCGAGGCTCAAGGTCGGGGTGAGCTAGTACTGGTACCATCGGCTCATCGGGACTCGGAGCTCGGCATACTTAGACGCGGAAGGCAGATTGGATAAGAGGAGACTCAAATAGAGGGCTCTGGCTTGGAGGAGGATTTAAAGAGCGGTTCTGGTAGGTGACTACCGAGTTCGAGAGCATAGCGCAATAAATTAGCAACTTTACGTCAAGAATATCTTGCATTCTCAAACGGGCATGATTGAGAAGCTGTCGGTCTCATGAGCTGATGTGGAAGAAAAATGGAGAGGTGAGAACAAATTGCTTCGTAGTGAACGCGCACCAGCCCTGGGAAGCGATTTTGGGCAGGTGTAGATAAAATGCACGTGAGATAGCTTTCGAGCATCCATTCAATGTTAAACGCTATTTTCATTGCAATCTGATAAGTCTGTGGATTTGTTCTCTTTGTATTTGTAGTTACTCTTTGGCGAAAACCCTTTATCCTTCTTTTGTTCTTTCTCGGCAAGGAGAGTTGATTCTCGTTATCATTTTTATTAGCTGTTTTATTTGTAAGTCCTACTTTAAGTTATATCTATGGTTTTAGCTCGTTTGAAGATCTAATGCTGGCCTAGTAGTTATGCAGAGCTATATAAGATAAGGAAATCTTTGTCAGATTTGACATTATAGAAAATAAAAGAAGTTTTGTAGTTGTTTGCTTTTAATATCAAGCTTCGGTATAGTAAATATTTGTATAATATTGCTCTTTTGAATCGAGCATTTAAATAAGCGATATTTTAGATTGAACTATAATAATATTTTTTATTAATAAAGTCCTTGATACGATTTTCTTAGTATTTATAGTTATTCTAGCCTTTTATCAATTATTTTATAGAATTAACAAAAGTAATTATAAAAGGAAAAATAATAATATATTATAAAATTAGTACGATAAGAATATACTAAACCGTATATGCTTTTTGATATTAAATATAATTTAGACTTCTTTTATAATTCGTATAAAAAGAGTAGTAAGGGGGAAAATAAAAGAAGCTGTAAAGAGCTAGGCTAGCCTTTTATAAGGTCTAGCCTTAAATATACTTCTTCTCTTATATATATAAAGGTAATAGAGTTTCTAAAAAGCTTACTAAAATATTAAAGTTTTTTTAAAAGTAGTTTAGTCTTATTATATTAGCTTATCTACATTATTAATTAAAAGCTATTCTTTAAAGTACTTTAATATAATAGTATTTTTTAGCTAAAAAGCTTTCTAACTTTTTTATTTAACTTTTTATTTTAGGTTTATACTTTCTCTAACTTTTTAATTTAACTCTAATTTAGCTGCTTTATTATTTATTATACTCTAGCTTCTTTAAGCTAAACCAGAATTATAATATACTAAGCTTTTTCTTTTGCCAATTAGGCCTTAATATTAGTAGTAGTAGTTAGGGCTATAAAGATTACTCTTAACGACCTCTTACTAAGGCTTTAGAAGTTCGGTTTACTAGATAAATAGCAAACATTTTTATCCCTTGTCAAACTAGGTGTATTAGCTTTTCTAGTTATAAGAAGGAATTAACGTTTAATAGTAACACCAAAAGAAGTGCCTCAGGTATCTACCGAACTTAGGATATATATAGCTACCCTCGTAAGAGCTTCTTAGAATACAGTCGTTTTTATCCTTATATTTCTACGTTCTTATAATACTTAAACCAAGTTCCTACGCTCTATAATTCTTACTGTTTCTACATACTATATTAGTTTTATATTAAAGAGATTAACCTATAATTTTCTATTAAAATATTATAGTCTATAAGTTTAGCTATAACAAAAACAGGCTATTATTATACTATCTTAGCTTAAATAAAGAAGTAGCTAATTATTAGTATATTATAACATATATTATAAAGATATTATACGACCTATAGGCATATAATACACCTAATAAGGTACTATACGTTAGGTTGCTATTTTCGGAAGATAAAGATTACGTAACACATTTCGTAAAGATCGTATTCGTAAGTGTTTTGTAAGGATCATATAGGGCTGTACACAAAGCCTCTATAAGGATCGTATACGAGGGATTCGGGCTATACCAGTATAACTTACATAGCCCTTAGTTAATTGGAGTTCCCGAAATAACTCAGATATCTCAAAATATCCTAGTATTATTCTTACTTATATATTCGAAACTAATTCTCCCTGCTTTAAGAGAATTGAGCTATTTTAAACACTCTTTTTAAATCTTCTGTTGATATTATACGACCTACAGGCATATAATACACCTAATAGGGTACTATACGTCAGGTTGCTATTCTCGGAAGATAAGGATTACGCAGTACGTGCGTAAGTGTTTCGTAAGGATCAAGGCGTAGGCCTTGGCAAGGATCATATAGGGCTGTACGCAAAGCCCCTGTAAGGATCGTATACGAGGGATTCGGGCTATACTAATATAACTCGTACAGCCCTCGGTTAGTCGGGGTTCCTGAAATAACTCGGACACTCTGAAATATCTTAGTACTATTCTTACTTATATATTAGAAATTAGTTCTCCCTACTTTGAGAGAACCAAGCCAATTCAAACACTCTTTCCAAGTCTTCTAGTATTTTCTTAGGGAATAATCGCCCTTACTACCCTTCTGCAAATACCTTATACTGCCTGATTCTATTACTACTACTAGTAGTATAAGTCGAGTAGTATAATTTCTATCTAACACTTAGTAGTTAAATTTTATTCTTTTTAAAGCTTTACTTTCTCTTACTTTATATCAAATATTAATTAAAACTTTATTAAATAAAATACAAGATATTATAAATGTTACGACCTGGTATAGGTACCTGCTTTTGTAAAGGCAACTCTTAAAAGTATGCCTATAATATAAAAAGTACCTACAATAAAAAGGCGCCTATTGGATAAAAACACCTACTTGTCACGACCCGCACGTGAGAGCACCTTCTCTCATACAGGCATCTACTTGGTTATGGGCACCTTGGTATGAAAGGCACCTTTTATAAGAAAGGCACCCCCGGATCTCTTAGTACTATTACCGGTTACCCGTATTAGCATTTATTATATAATCTAAGTACTAAGGTTTAGACCCCTAGAACTAAAGGGGCTCGGCTCTGAAGCTCCCTCAGAACCGACCCCTGGCAAGTCACGTAATAGACCCTAGGATCTTGGGATCTTGAAGAAAAAAGGGACCCTGGGATCCCAGGACCTCGCCTTGGCACAAAGGGTTATATATATATAAGTAGAATAATTTTATTAAATAGAAGCTTTATGCTCAAAACCTTATAGTTAGCAATACAGATTGTTTACTTAGTAACAACTTTAATTCTATTTAAAGACCCTAAATTTTAGTTAACTACTTCTCCTACAATATCAACCTAATAACCCTTTAGCCCTACTAGGTAGAATATTAGGATCGTTATACTTTAAGCACCTTATTTTGAAGTATTAATTAAAATCAATATGGCTCTAGCAACCCCCAGCTCTAGTAATGCGTCTAATCTAACCACTGCATAATAGAACAATAATAGAGATATCGCTCTTCCCAATGCCGGAATAGAACTCAGAGAAACATTTAGGGTCCAACTCCCTGATGCCTTCTCCGGAAACCGCCAAGAATTTGAAGTCTTTCTATTATAAGTCTAATTATATATTTATTTCAATAATAACAAATTCCTTACCAATAAAAGCTACAGGTTGTGGGCTGTCTCCTATCTAAAAGGGGATGCACTCTAATAAGTTGAACCTTATATGTGCAATTATTTTTGCTATAAATTAATAACAGGTTTTATAATAACTACTTAAAATATGTTTGGAAGTTTCGACAGGTTTAAATACAAAATTAGAAGAGTATTTAGAAATATTAATAAAGTTAAAATAGCTAAAACTTCATTATATAATCTTAAGCAAATTAAATTAGCTATCTTATATGCTACCGAATTTCAAAAATATACCGTAAAGACTGATTAGAACTCTAACGCCTTAATTAGCATATATTACAAAGGCCTAAAGAACTACATTAAGCTAGAATTAGCTTAATATGACTAACAACCAACTATAATTATTAAGATAATTGAAATCTCGATATAAATTAATAATTAACTTTACAAATTTAACTGTAAAACCCGCCCTATTTATAGGAATTAACTAAACTTGGGAAAAAGCAGGAATAGTGGATTAAGGAGAAGCTAATGGCCGGAACTTATAGAATTAAATATAACTTACAAATCTAAGCCAAAAATAGACCAATATAAGAAGCTATTTAAAAAAAAGAATCAAAGATAAAAGAAAAAAGGACTTTGCTATAAATGTGGCCTTCCAGATTATATAGCATTCTTCTATTATAAGTAAGAAAAAGGAAAATGCCAAGTTAATATAATTGATTAAAGGGAAATCTCGGTTATAGATTATAAGGAATTTATTAAGTTAATTATAAAAGAGTTAAAGCATAAATATATTCACTTTTAAATCAAATTTAACAAAAATAACCTTTATAAATCTACCAGATAGAAAATCTAAGAAATATAGGCTAAATGATATATCCAAGGAAAAGAAATTATGAAAAATAAAGTTATTAAGATTTATAAGATTTATTATTAAGCTACTTATAAGAAGGAACTTAAAAGGCGCCAAGAGAAGGATGACAAGAAGAAACTAGATAAATAGGAATTTATTAGACAGGATATAAAGATATTTATTAATATTACTAGATTTGATATTAGTGCTACTTCTAGTTAATAAAGCTATTTAACTATAAATAGTAATCTTTTGAAGGAAGTATAATATTAGATATAAAGGATTAGAGAATATAAGAAATAAAGAAAATTAAAAGAATGGGATGATATTATTGTTAATAGCCTTATACCTAAAACCTTAGTATTTTACTCTTTATACCCTTAATATAGATATTTATATTAGAGATTCTGCTATTATAATTATTATTTTTTATATTATGATATTAAGTTAACTTTAGGGTATTGGCTTTATATGAGAAAGGATATTTATTAGGATAATAATATAAAGGAACTTTGTATAATTGGGGGATAATATTATTTAAAAGTAAAAATCTAATTAGGAGGTATAAATCTTAATATAATAATTGACTTTAGAATTTAAGGAAATTATATCAACTTTAAATTTGCCTAAGCAATGTTAATTCTTATATATAATAAAAGATAACTATATTAACTTACTTTTATTAATGACCAGAAAATTAAAATAGATGGATAGATTAAAAAGGAAACTCTATTCTTAATAATAATTATGTTAAATGGGCATATTAAAATTATTATATTAAACAAGATAACTTTAGAAAATTATTATATAATTTTAGGAATATTATAAATTAGGAAATATAATTCTAAGATAAACTAGAAAAATAATACCCTTTAATTTAATAGATATACTTATAAATTTGATACTAAATAACTATAAGGCCTTAGAGAGGTTTGTGCCATTTTTAAAAAGGAGCCAGAACATTTGAGAGAAGGTTCTTTATAAGTTAATAGACAAGTTAATAATATTATACCTGTATAGTATAAGGAATATATATAACTATTTGAGAATTCACAGAATATACAAGTATTATTTAATTATTAATTATGGGATTATAAGATAAATTTAAAACTAAAGAAGGAACCTCCCTTAGAAAAACTAAAGTTTCACAATTTCAAAAACCTCTTAATATTAGAGGAATATATAAAGGAAGCTACAAAAAAAGGATGGATTAGAAAATCCAAATTACTAATAGCTACTAATATATTGTTAATAAGTAAGAAGGGAGAACCTAAGGGAAGATTTTATATTAATTATTATAAGTTAAATAATACTATAATTAAATATATATACCCCCTATTTAATGCCCAATTCCTGCAGGATAGGCTAAATAAAGCTGTAATATTTATTATATTAAATTAATAGAATATATTTAATCTAATCTATATTAAATAAAGCTATAAATAGAAATTAGCCTTTATTCTACCTTCGGGATTATAGGAATATATAGTTATACTATTTGGATTAATTAATACATCTGCTATATACTAATGCTAGAATAATAATATCCTTAAACTTTATTTAGGAAAATTCATTATTTGCTACCTAAATAATATTCTAATTTATTCCTTAAAAGGAAAAGACCATGAGAAATATATCAAGCTAATAATAAAGGAACTTGCTAAAGTCGACTTTTAACTAAAGCTTTCAAAGTGTTACTTTAAAGTTAAGGAAGCAACCTTCTTCAAATATATCATTAGGCCTGGCTAATTAGCAATCGACCTAATTAAAATTAAGGATATATAAAATTAGGAAATTTTTAAAAATGTTAAAAATGTATAATTTATATTAGGATTCGCCAACTTCTATTATCAATTTATTAAAGGATATACTGCTATAACTGAACCTTTAACTAACCTAACTAAGAAGAATATATTATTCTAATAGAATAAGAAAGTAAATAAAGTTTTTCTTAAAATCAAAGACAAGTTTATAAAGGAACTAATCCTTTATACCTTTTATAATAATTATAAAAGTATAATAGAAATAGATATATTAAATATTACTATAGGCAAAGTATATTTGTAGAAAGAAGATAATAATAAATTGTATCTAATCGCTTATTTCTTAAAGAAGATATCTTCTATTAAATAGAATTATAATATTTATAAGAAAGAATTACTAGTAATAATAAAAGCATTAAAACATTAGAAAATCTATTTATAAGGGGCTTATTTCCTAGTTATTATCCATATTAATTATATAAATCTTTAAATTTTTATAATCACTAAAATCTTAAACAATTAAAAGCTAGCTTAATAAACTAAGAAACTTACTAATTATAATTTAGTAATTAAATATATTAAAGGAACTAATAATACTAAAGCCAATGCTCTAAGCAGAATGCTAGAGTACAAAAATAATAAAACTTATAAAAAAGTCGCCCTTTTATATATCCTAAATAATAAAGATCTTGCCCCAAATATTAAGGAAATATCTATTATAACTATTAGAAATAACTAGTGATTTATAAAGCTTAAAGAAACTCAAAGAAGAGCCTTTCAAGAAAAGTTGCCATTTATCCTATAAGAAGGGATCTATTATTATAATTTAGACAGGAAAATCTAAATCCCGGAAAAAATACTTAACAAGTATATTAAAGAACAATATAGATTACTCGCTTATAGGCACTAAGGCATTTAATAAACCTATTAAAGAATTATGCAAGAATATTAGAGCCCACAATTATAAAAGAAAGTTACAAAAGTGGTCAATAGTTGTAATACTTGTATAAGAAATAAGATCTTCTGCTATATACCTTATAATCAGATGCATATAACTCTAATACCCGAAATCCCGTAGAAATCTATCTTTTAGAATTTTATTATCAAGCTACCAAAGTCTAAAGATCTAATAATAAAAGTAGAATATAACTTTATCCTGGTTATTATAGAAAGATTAACTAAATATATAATTCTAATATTATATTATAAATTAAGCATAGCCGAACAGCTCGCTTATGCTTTTATTAAGAAAGTAATCTTATAATATAAACTCCTTAAAGAAATACTATTAGATTAAAATAAGCTCTTTATCTCAAAGTTTTGGATTATTATAATCTAATTACTAAATGTTAAAAGAAAGCTATTTATATCATTTTATCCATAAATTAATAATAGAAATAAAAGAATAAACCAAATAGTTAAAATATATTTCTATAGTTATATAAACTATTAGCAGAATAACTGGATAAAGCTACTACTATTAGCCTAGTTCTTATATAATAGCTCAACTACAAAAATAATACTTATAATCCTATTCTATACCAACTTCGGTTATAAATCTGTAGCATATAAAGAACCAGAAATATCTAATATTAATAATAAACTTATTTAAGTAATAATTAACAAAATCAAGAATCTATATTATATACTTTCCAAAAAACTCAAGTTTATAATAAAAAGGAACATCTACTATTATAACAAAAGATATAGCCAGAAGTCTATATTAAAAGAGGGGAATAAAATTTACCTAATTAGAAAAAATATTAATATTAAACAATTTAGTAATAAATTAGATTATAAGAAATTAGAATTATTTAAAATTAAAGAAGTTAAAGGACTTTTAAATTTCAAATTGGTATTATTAAGAATAATAAATATCTATCTAATATTTTATATATCCTTATTTAAAAAAGCATCCTTAGAAATATTACTTATTCTAATTATAAAAATTAAACCTTTAAATCCCAACGCCGAATATAAAGTTAAGAAAATTCTATATTACAAATATATTAATAATAAAGTTAAATATCTAATTAAGTAAAAGAATTATTTAAATTCTAAGAATATTTAGAAATCTAAATTAAACTTTAATTACTTTAAAATATTAAAGGAGTTTTATTAATAAAATCTATTATTATCTGCTACTTCTATTACAATAAAAGTAATAAGTTAGAAAAAGGGCTATTATAATTGGGCCCCTTATTAAAATCTACTAAATTAATAGTACACAGCTCCCTATATTCTATTTCCTTTTATTCTAACTTCTCCTTCTCCTTTAAAGCATTAAGCTCACTAAGATATCGCAAACCTTTTAGCACTATTATTTTCCTTTGATCTTTTAGAAAAGCCTTTTGTTTCTATAAGTGTATTATCTTTATTATTACTTCCTGTTATTTCTATATAGCCTTCTGCTGCCTAGCTATCGCAAAGGCCGCTGCTTGGGCGGCCACCTCTTCTTTGTTATCCAGCCTTTTAACCTGCCAGTTTAGAAACTCTTAGTTACTTATTTTAAGAATCTTAGTTTCCCAAGTTGCCCTTAGAGGCAACTTTATATTATAAAAAGACTTTTTTATCCATATACATTTTAAATATCTATTAGATTATTCTAACAAGAAAATACACTTTCTCTCCTCTCCTGTATAATATGTGCATAATTCTATTTTAATATCTATCTCTTTAATTTCAAGAGCAAATTATAAATATTACCACTTCTTTTTTGCAATTAGAGATTTATTATTATTAGATAGGTTATCTTTTTATTTTAAAGAAATAGTTATAATAAAGAAAGAATATTAACTTCAATTAAGAATCAAGCTTATATATTTAAATGTAAGAGTATGCTAATTTAGAAAGGGGATAGTGTTACAACTTGCATATAAGAGCATCTTCTCTTATATAGGCACCTACTTGATTGTGGGCACCTTAATATAAAAGGCACCTTTTATAAGAAAGGCACCCCCAGATCTTTTAGTACTATTATCGGTTACCCGTATTAGCATTTATTATATAATCTAAGTATTAAGGTTTAGACCCCTAGAACTAAAGGGGCTCGGCTCTGAAGCTCCCTTAGAACCGACCCCTGGCAAGTCACGTAATAGACCCCAGGATTTTGAGATCTTAAAGAGAAAAGGGACCCTGGAATCCCAGGACCTCGCCTTGGCACAAAGGGTTATATATATATAAGTAGAATAGTTTTATTAGATAGGAGCTTTATGCTCAAAACCTTATAGTTAACAATATAGATTGTTTACTTAGTAACAACTTCAATTCTATTTGAAGACCCCGAATTCTAGTTAACTACTTCTCCCGCAATACCAACCCGACAACCCTTTAGCCCTACTAGGTAGGATATTAAGATCGTTACACTACTAAGTAAAGAGTACCTACCTGTAATAATTGTTATAATAAGAAATACGATATTAGTTATAATAGTTAGCTAGTAACCAGAATTGGGTAACTCTTAGCAATAGCCAGTTCTAACCCAGGGTCAAAACTATTGTTATATAATAGACTCTACAGGATCCTTAGGTTCTAGATCTAAGAATCTAATAAGGTCTAAACTACTAGGAATATATATAAGTAAATAATTTATTTAGATAAGAGCTTTGCGCTTTGTGCTTAAACCTTTGTAGTTAGTAATATAAATTATTTACTTAGTAACAACTTGTAAGATTTCAAAAGCAGAGTGATATAGTATTCAAAGATATCAATTCTTATCAACTAGTCAAAACTTATATAAACTAATCTCTACCCTTTCTAGAGCTCTGCTTCCTCTTACTTTATATCAAAGACCAGTCAAAGCCTTATCAAATAGGATACAGGGTATTACAAAGCATTTATCTCACTTTAGTGCCATGATTTATAACCTCTTCCTTTTACCCGAGCAGGTGACCCCTGGGTCAGGTGACCCTGCCCAACGTCTTATACAGAGCCCTAACACTCTACCCTGTCTTGTCTCGTCAAGACCACGAAGAACGCCTTCTAAACCGCTATCTCGAACATCTACAGGGTATATCATAATTGTCTCCTTAGCTAAAAGCCCTTCGGCCAGTTTCCAGAACATAGCGCTAAACAGAAGTTGGTCTGGATTGGCCGTCTATTTCTTCCCAAACAGATCCAAATCCTCGCCTATAGCCGTGTATGCTAAGGTCATAGTGTTCGTTACATCGTTGCGCGGGAATCTGGAAACATGAAGGAGAGAGAGCTGTACTTCCCCCGACTGTTATTGAATTGTAATTGAATACAGCATCAGCACCAAGATTCTTTATCAAATCAATATTGTAGGAAGAGCAAGTAGCGATAACCACGAGACCAGAGAGCTTAGCAAACTGTATAGCCAATGAGCCTGTTGCAGTGCCACCTCCGTAGATAAGAACTGAGAATGGGTTAACTGCTGGCTCTGTAGGCAAGGGAAGTCCCAGAGTTTGGTATAGGCCCTAGCCAACTGTTATAATGCCAATACCAATCGCAGCAGCTTGCTCTATAGACAAAGTTTCGGGCACCTTAATAGCTAAGCTGCCTTTAACTATAATGTACTCCGCAAATGTACCGTCTTCGTGATTGTTTTTATTGGCTAAAGAAAATAATAGTTAATATTTGTTGGGTTGGCTATTATTGTGACCTGCCTTACGTGCTTGGGTAATGACCGCTTTCTGAGTAGGCATAATTTCTCCGCAGGAAGAATAGCAAGTGGTTTAAAATTTGTTTCAGACTCTGAGATAGATGATTCAATAAAGAGGAAACGTGGTTCGGCCTTGGACTTTGATCTTCTAGGACGTCAAAATAAGTTTTACCTTTTCCCGGGAGCCTTATACTCCATCCATATGTAGCTCACGCCACGTCAGAGGCCCCTCACAAGCCAAGCTTTTTGGAGTATGTTTTCGATAAAGCTTGATTCGTTGAGCGTTAGATATGAACCAGTCCTCACATTCTATCGTAACTGATATCTTGATAGAAAATTTGAGCAAATTCAACGTATTGCCCAAGATAACGCACTCCGCTTAAATTATAAATCAGGCAAAACTAATATGCTAATTGAGTTGCCAAGACTGGTTTCTCAGTATGTCAGCTAAATTTAACCTTCTTTACGTCAGGTGTGAATGCTAAAGGTGTATCAACTAACCCAAGTATATGTACAGTAGTGGTAGAAGAAAACGTGTCATTATATATAACATATAGGAATTTTCCTAACTACAGTCGAGCCTGAGTTCCTTAATAAATATATCCGCTGCCTTCTCACCAATTGCCATTGCCGTGTCTGCGGTGTTAGCCGCTACGTTTCCTGGTGGGATGCTCAAGTCCGCAATCTTAAGTCTATTGACACTGTGGACGCTGAGATTCGCGTCTACAACACCTCCTTGTTTGAGCGGCGCCATTTTGCAGGTACCAAGAGAATGCCAGGTAGTGCCAACATTTTGAATGAGCCATGTCCTGATAATAGCGTCATCCTCTGCCGTATACTTGATATTTTGTATGTTTTTAAGTGGCTGATCAATCTTGATACATGCAGCATCAGATCCCACAGGAAATGGAGGGTGTGCTATGGTCATCTCGCCCCGGTACGTTGCCATACGACGCACTATCTCTCGCTGCTTCTTATATGCCCACACATGTTTTGTGACGTCAAGGGGATCAAGAAAAAACCCTGTTTGGAAGTCAACCGCATCATCTGGGTTACTAGTAGTAATGTGTATATGCCCTCGAGAATAAGGGTATACTGAAAATGCCGATACAGAAATATATTGCTCGACCGGAACACCGCTTGGATCACCTGGAAAGCTAAGTACTCTCTGTTAGGACACATATGTGTGGATTGTGGATTGTGAAGAATTTACCCACTCAGTAGGGCCATTAAAACCAGTGGTTTATTCAGGTTGTTCTTGAAGTCATGATCCCACGATGCCTCAAACTCTGGACCCAATGCAGCGATCTCTGTATCAGTCGGTCGGAGTTTTGCAGCAACATCTTGCGCATTCCAGCCCAGAATGCTTGCATTAGTCGCGATCAGTTCGGAAATATTGAGGCGACCGCCGGTAACGGCGTCCGCTGTCTCGTTGGGGTTCAAGCTGGTGTGGTAAGGGTATGTAAGTAGATGATGGTCTTGATATTCTTTACCCACTCCAGGAACATTCGCAACTACTGGAACTGAAGCGCGATTCAGAATCTCGGGACTACCTATACCTGATCGTTCAAGTATAAGAGGTGTACCCAAAGCACCAGCGGATACAATGACCAGTTTTCTTGCTTTGATAGAATCGATCTTGACGCTTTTTTGGAAGGCTGGGTTCGGCCGGTATTCGATGCCGGAAGCTGTCTTGCCATTAAATAGTACCCGTAAAACTTGAGATTGTACAAGAACATTCAGATTAGGATGTTTTCCATCTTGGAGTCTGGGATGTAGATATCTGTGAGCTGTATCTTGGCGTTTGCCGTCTGTACTGATAAATCGCAACGCCCGTTGGACACCGTTGTTAGAATCTAAGTCCTGCAAGTCCATGAGCTCAGGATAACCAACTTCCTTCGCAGCTTGAATAAAGTCATTCTCTGACCTCTCTGCATGATAAGTGCCGCCAGATATCTGGGTCGGGCCATCAGATCCATGGGTGGCTGTTGTGCCAGGGCCAAGGTAAGTCTCGAGCTGCAAATATTGGTCAGTATTGGTAAGAACTTATAGTCAATATAACTAAACGAACCTTTTTCAAATATGGTATCATATCTTCAGCAGACCAACCCTCTGTTTGCCACCCGTCCCAATCTGATCGCTGTGCCCGGCTATACATCATGAGGTTGATAGATGACCCTCCGCCAAGAACACCCCCAGCAGGAACAACAAGCTGTCTACCACCGAGTTGTGCCTCTGCCGTGCCTTGGTAGAAAAGAGTGGCATTGCTAGTCGGCGCAAGATGGCTAAGGAATAGCAATGGATTAAGAATGGTAGGATCTTCGAAGTTATCCGCGCCGCCTTCAACAACTAGTATTGACGACTTGGGATCAGCATCACTGAGTCTCGAGGCAATAATACAAGCAGCGGTTCCGCCTATAATTCATTAGTTATTTGCCAACCCAGCACCAACGAAAATATTATCGTTATAAAATTTCAGCCTTGAGCTTACCTCCTGCGATAATCACATCTACCTCTTTGATATGATCCGGAAGCTGAGTATAGATTCCCATGTTTAGCGTGTTCTCGGATGGGATCCAAGACGAGAGAACGCTTCTAGGGTTTAGGACGACAGAAAACCAGAAAATACAATGGAAATCCCGCAGATCCAAATGGTATCATGACTCTAAAAGATGCGGCAGTTGAGTTGGTTATATACTGTTCGTCAGCTTGGCTGTTGGTTTAGTCTGTTGGTTCGAGATATGCGAGACAACGCTACTGGTTGCAGTTGCGGGTCATTTAACCCAGTCTTGATTTTCGTCTGACGTGATACATTTCATTCTTCGTTCTACTTGAATTTTGCCTTGGTGTACTTGATTATTGTAGTTTATTATGGCACGTCTACCCAGGAGCGTGAAACCAAGCCATTATGATCTAGATCTCAATCTAGATCTATATGGCCTAACTTTCCATGGTTCGGTCACTGTTCATCTAGATATCTGCCAGCAAACCACGTCTATCATTCTGCATGCGAAAGATCTCGAGATAGCCAGTACAGAAATCGTGCATTCTCGGGGTGAGATCGTCCAGATTCCCACCATTCAATACGACTCCGACCAGCAGACGATCACAATTCCTCTACCAAAACCACTTACAGCTGGATCTAAGGTTGTGGTACGTCAGTCTTTCTACGGGACGATCAAAGAGAATGGGAGAACTCCCGGCCTCCAATGGACCACTTACAAAAATGCCAATGGGGAATACCTGCGGGCGTACTCGACAAGCTGTGAGCCGATCGGGGCACGCTGCATTTTTCCATGCCTTGACGAACCCGACTTCAAAGCCACGCTTTCTTCCACGGTCACCATCAACCAAGATCTGACGTGCGTGAGCAATATGGACATTCGATCGTCGGAGGTCACGCATTCTGGATCTGGATTGCAGCTTTCGAAACGAATTGCCTTCAACACCATGCCAAGAACATCTACTTATCTGATCTGTTTTGTCATTGGTGATTTTGACTTCGTTGAGTCCAAACAGCTCAAGTTTCCGGTGAGGGTCTATGCTGTGCGGGGGGCGAAGATCCAGCATGTATCGAACATGCTGAACGTTGCTACCCAGGCTTTGGATCACTTCGAACATATCTTCGGCCTCGAATACCCTCTTCCCAAACTGGACTTGATCGCTCTGCCCGATTCCGGTGCGCTGGAGAACTGGGGATGCATCGTCTTCGGAGAGCGCTTCCTTCTCCTTGATCCCAAGACCACGGCCGCGAAGTCCTGGCAGATGGCTGCCGAAACTTTGTGCCACGAACTCGCTCATCAGTGGTTTGGCAACCTGGTGACGATGGTTTGGTGGGATGATCTATGGCTGAACGAAGCCTTTGCGGAATGGGCTGGTTTCTATGTCGTCGATAATATGTTTCCCGAATGGAGATATTGGCTGCATTTCGTGGCTGCAGATCCAGATCCCGAAGCCATGGCATTTTACCAGGGAGCCTTGGATCTCGATTCCACACGGGAGAGTCATCCGGTCTATAACCCAAGTGCTTCGCCCGATAGCATGCACGAGCTTTTCGATAGCATCACGTATATGAAAGGTGCTTCTCTCTTAAGGATGCTGTCTCGATTTCTGGGGACAGATGTCTTTATTGACGGTATAAGAGGCTACTTGAAACAGCATGCGTTCGCAAACGCTACAACGAATGATCTCTGGATATCATTGGCGGCCAGCAGTGGCAGAGATGTGAGCAATATTATGCAAACATGGACTAGATGCGCTGGTTATCCTGTTCTCTTGGTTTCTGAAGACAACATCACGGGCACGATCACTCTTGAGCAACATCGTTATTTGCAAACAATCAAGATGGGGCCCGAGGAAGACAAGAACATATATCATGTTCCTTTGAATTTGAAGATGAAGACAGGCGGTGAAGTGGACAACTCCGCTTTGTTAACTTCACGAAAGCAGATATATCCAGTAGATCTCGAATCCTACAAGCTCAATGCAGAGCAGAGCGGACTCTATCGGGTTTCCTATCCACTGTCTCGTCTACAGATATTTGGAAAGCAGACTTCAAACGTCAGTCTATTGGCAGAAGACTGGGTCGGCTTGATCTCTGATTCTCATGCATTGATCTCATCTTGTCTTGAAATACCGATGACGACTGCCGACCTGCTCGATTTTCTGCTCAGCTTCTCAAGCGGACAACATTTCCTTGTTTGGCGGCAGATCTTCTTTGTATTTGCCAAAGTCCGGCAAGCATTCTTCTTCTCATCTCCCCAAACTCGCACAGCACTACAGAACCTCCATATGCATCTTGTTCTATCCAATTCCCCAGAGGAAGTTTGGAAAATCAGTTCTAGGGATTCTATCCCCGTTCAAAATACAAAAGCGCTGTTCTATGCGCAGGGAGCACGTTACGATCACCTCAAAGCTGTCTCCTCGAAATTTTTTGAAGAATTTATTGTTGGCAATGAAAAGGCGCTAGATCCGAATATCCGGAAGCACGTGTTTCAAGCCGTCATTAATGATCGTGTAAGTACAAGTACAGAAGTGCAGCTTGAATGTAGACAGGCTTGGCGAATGGCGAAGAACAAGAAGCTAATACGTAAATATGTGCTCGTCTGCTATAGTATAAATCCATTTTGGCGATTTCTCGTACAACACAGGACCCGGAAATGCGTACTGATGCCTTCGTCTCCCTTGGCTACGCAGATAACCCAACTCTGGTCCAAGAATCATTAAAGCTCATGACACATGAAAGCGAGTCATTCTCCCCGCTAGAAAAATGGTTCTTGTTGAATGCGCTTCAGACGCATCATGTCGGAGCTGATGCATCCTGGATATGGTTAAAAGAGAAATGGAATAACTTTGGTCGTGTTGATAGAGTCACTATTTCAAGATACGTTACTAGTTGCACTAGTGGTCTTTCGACAGCTCTGCAGCTAGATGATGTAAGGGGCTTTGCCTTGTCTGTTGAGGTAGGTTTGACGGGCAAATTAGCTTATTTTTCTAATAGAAGCAACCTGACAATGAAATTAGGATAAATTCAGAAAAACCTTTAATGAAGCTATAGAAGGGATTAGAGCGAGAATGAATTGGGTTGAACGAGACCGTGCAGATATAGAAATCTGGTTAGGAAGACATTTGTTTTAGTATAGCTTAAGGGCCTACCTCTAGTATGTCAAGCTAGCGTCAACTCAGAGTCAACTTAGAGTTAACTCAATATCAACTTAGAACACATGAGTTTAACTCAGGTCAACTTGAGTTCAGAGTTTAAGAAATATAGTAAGTTAAGATAAATCAAGGTAAATTGAGATAAGTTAATATATAATATGTTAAAGCGAGTTAAAACGAGTTAAAGTAAATTAAAAGTTAACTCAAAGCTAATATAAAACTTAGAGTTATAAGTTTAGCAGGTTAAAAGCTAATAAGTCTATTTTATTATAGGGTTAAAATGAGTTAAAAGTTGATCTAATACATAATTTAAAGTAATAAACGTATAAAGTAGTAGATATATAAAGTTATAAGTCTATTAATATTACTAATATAAGGTTTTAAAATCAGAGCAATGTTGTTAATATTACATGACCTACAGGTATGTAATTCGGCTAATAGGGTACTGTGTATTATGTTATTATTATTAGAAGATAAGGATTATATATAGTAGGGTGTAATAAGTTTAAATCCTTTGTCACTTTGGCCAAGACGTACTTATCTAGTTATAGATATATCAAGGCTTCAAACCTCTTAGCTCACCTTAGCAAATATCAAATTCTACTTACTTACTAAAACTATAAGGGCTTTAATATATCTAAGAAAAATATTATAGTGTCTCTATATAAGGTTTCAAAGGCAGAGTAATATAGTATTTGAAGATATCAATTCTTATCAATTAGTCAAATCTTATATAAACTAATCTCTACTCTTTTCAAAGCTCTGCCTCCCCTTACTTTATATCAAAGGCCAGTTAAAGCCTTATCAAATAAAATACAGAGTATTACAAAGCATTTATTTTACTTTAATACCATGATTTATAACCTCTTCCTTTTACCCGAACAGGTGACCCCTGGGTCAGATGACCTTCCCTAACGCCTTGTATAAAGCCCTGACACTCTAGCTACTATAGTAGCTTAAAGCTATAGCGTAAATAGTAGTATTTTAAAAATAATATAATTATTTTGTTTTATTCCTTAAGATATTATAATTATAAGCTATTTAGGCCTTTGGGACACTATTTCTTTAGAGACCGTAGCTCTAATGTTACGACCTACACGTGAAGGCACCTTCTCGTATGCGGGCACCTACTTGGTTGTAGGCACCTTGGTATGAAAGGCACCTTTGGCAAGGAAGGCACCCCCGGTTCGCTTAGTACCGCTATCAGTTTCCCGTAGTTGGATTTATTGTATAATCTAAGTACTAGGATTTAGACCCCCGGAACTGAAGAGGCTCGGCTCTGAGGCTCTCTCAGAACCGACCTCTGGCAAGTCACGTGATAGACCTTGAGACCTTGGGACCTTAGGGACCTCGCCTTGGCACGAAGGGTTCTATACAAGTAGAATAGTTTTATTAGATAGGAGCTTCATGCTCAAAACATTATAGTTAGTAATATAGATTGTTTACTTAGTAACGACTTCAATTCTAATTGAAGACTCTGAATTCTAGTCAACTACTTCTCCCGCAATACCAACCCGACAACCCTTTAGCCCTACTAGGTAGGATATTAGGATCGTTACATCTAAAGCTCTTAAAGTATTAAAAAATATTTTTAAGGTTACAGATACTAGGTTATAGCGCCTTGGTATTTACCTAATTAAGGAAGGTATGCCTTGGCTAAAGTGACAAGGGATTCAAACTTATTATACCTTACTGTAATATATAAAGATCGTATATATAAGTGTTTTATAAAGATTATAATACAAGGCTTATATACAAGCTCTAGTAAAGATTATAATATAAGGCTATACATAAGCCTTTATAAAGATTGTATATAAGGTATTCGGGCTATGCTAGTATAACTTATATAGCTCTTGGTTAATTAAAATTTCTAAAATACTCTACTACTCTTTTATATATAAAACTAATTCTTCCTACTTTAAGAGAATCAAGCTAATTTAAACACTTTTTCTAAGTCTTCTAATATTCTCTTAAGGAATAACCGCCCTTACTACCCTTTTACAATTACCTCTTATAGTTCGAGTATATTACTAGTAGTATTACTATTACTTATAGTATAGTCGCAAACCTCTTCTAACATTTAGAAATTCTGATTAACTAAGGGCTATATAAATTATACTAGTATAGCCTAAATCTCTTATATATAAGTCTTATAAGAGCGTATATACAGCTCGTATTATAATCTTTTACCAAAGTTTATATAATAAGCCCTATATAATAATTTTTATAAAACACTTATATATACGATCTTTTCATATTATATAATTCTTATCTTTTATTATTAACAACATAACGTCTAGTACTCTATTAGCTAAAATTTATATTTTATAGATTTGTTGAGAATAAGACGCCTTCTAGTCAGGTGATTATACAGGTAAAGCTTTTAAAAGATTATAGTATTCGAAACCTAAAAGCTCTTCGAATATCACCCCTTCTGCTAAGGAGTAATATCTAGGAATTAAGTCTCTTGTAATTATTATAGCTATATATTAATCTTTATAATTGATATTATTTCTTCTTCTTCTTTAGTTAACTAAAATATAATTCTATCTATCGCTATACTTCTACTTGTTGATATTATACGACCTACAGGTATATAATTTACCTAATAGAGTACTATACGTCAGGTTGCTATTTTCGGAAGGTAAGGATTACGTAGTACGTTTTGTAAAGATCGTATTCGTAAGTGTTTCGTAAGGATTATACAGGGCTGTACGCAAGCCTCTGTAAGGATCGTATATGAGGGATTCGGGCTATGCTAGTATGACTCGCACAGCCCTTAGTTAGTCGGGGTTCCCGAAATAACTCGGACACCCCGAAATATCCTAGTATTATTCTTACTTACTATATATTAAAATTGATTCTTCCTACTTTGAGAGAATCAAGCCAATTCAAACACTCTTTCCAAGTCTTCTTAGTATTCTCTTAGGGAATAATCGCCCTTACTACTCTTCTGCAAATACCTCCTACTACCCGATTATATTACTATTACTAGTAATATAAGTCAAGTAGTATTCCTATCGAACAATAATCGATTTAAGTTGTTAAAGTAAATGTAGAAGAATAATAAGAGCGACTAATCTAAGGTAATACTAGTTAACTTAGGAATAAAATATTAAATTAAGTAGCTTAATTCTCTTAAGGTTAAGGGAATTAATTTATATATATTAACTTATAAGATTTTAGAATATTCTATATAATTTAATTAATTTTTAATATAACTTATAGCCTTAAGGCTATATAATTAAAGGTTTTAGAAATATTTTATTTGTTATATAAAGTCATAGTAGGTTTAAACTAAATCTATTAATCAAAATTTCCTCTAATAGAATTATATAACGTCAAAGTATTTTATTAGCCAGATCATGTGACTATAGAGCACGTGATATTTTAACAGGCTTCAAGGTATTAAACATAGCTATATTTAAGCTAGTTGTTTAGATTAAGACTAGTCGTACTATTATAGTTGCCTTTAACTTATATAATATAGTAAAATAAAAAATAAAAAACAAGACGAACTAAGTACTCATGTTTATTATAATAAAAACCACTAGTACCTAATCTTAAAGAGATAGGTAAGTAATTAAAGTATAGTACATATATGATTTAAAGAACAGTTTTAGTTTTCTAAGACCGAGCTATCTTTTTTTAGTTGTAAATAATTCCAACATACTAGTAGTAGGTATGGTTAGCAAGAATACATTATTCAAGCAGACATTAATGACTTACTTGTTAATCCTAGATCTTCTCCAAAGTACAATTTCATCTGCTCCTCGCCCGATACTGTCCCCTCAGTTGGGGAATAAACGACTGCCTTGCTTCCCACAGCTAACGCAATCATAGCAGGGAATGGTGCAATCTTTGTGAACTTTGGTATGCAGCCTGTTTGATTCGAAAGTAATTGCTGGTAAATGTTTAGAGCTGCTATATGCCCCATATGCATAGCACCACCACACCGCCTGATGCCAGACCATGAAGCAATATCCCCAACAGCAAAATGTTTCTGTGAATTAGGATTATCGATCGCAATATTCATAGTAGGTTCGACATTAATGTAGCCCTTAGAATCAAGAGTAGACGGTGGCATGTACGACGAAGTAGGAGTGCTTCTCGAGACCGCCCAGATAACGTGACTTGCTATTATGTGCGTGCTATCCTTTAGAATTAGTCTGGATGTAGGTGTTCCATCGGTGTATTTGACGGGAACAACATCCACAACGCGGCTACTAAGGATAACATCGACACCTGTTTGTTGGAGCGTAACTAGTACTCGCTCTTTAAAGTCGTCCGGTAGAGGTTCAGAGGAAAGCAAATCCCTTCTCGAGTGAATGAGCGTGACGTTCAGAGTCGGCTCAACCAATTTTAATTCTGCCGCAATCCTGTGGTTATCAGATTTATATCCGAGTACATGTTTCTACTGGTTTTTTCCACGGGGTGGGGAGGGAGGGGGGAAAGGTTGAAAACGACTTCGAATCCATAGTGAAAGCGGTATGAGTACCCATTTTAAAACACTTACTCTATACCAACTGCGCCTAAGATGACTAGTTAAGTTCAGTGCGCGTTGGGCAATAGACGGATACTAACCTCCTCCAATAACCACTACCCCATTCCTGGCCCCTTTCACGTTCTGGATATGAGAGTCGACTTCAGAGCGATAGCCTTCTTCTGTTAGAGATTGTGGCACGGTCTGAAAATCACAGTCAGTACTTTGACCAAACATGCAGGAGAGAGGTGTGGAGTTACCGGCCAAGCACGTCGTAGCCCGGTACTGGCTATCAGGTAATCGTACCTCTCCTCGTACCTTTTCCCGGTGTTCACATCTGTTATTGTAGCAACTTTGTTTTCGCAATCCACCTGATTTACACTCCCTTGCATCCATGAAATCGCGGGCGAGCGCAAAGCCGGGAGATTGTCGAATTTAACCCAAGCCTTAGCTGCAAAATCCCTCGACGCAAGAGCAAGAGGAGATCCAATCAAGTGATCTAAGGCCATTGAATTAGCTTTGTTCACTATATGGTGTGCGAAACTCACAATAGCCGTCACGTTCATCAACGATTTTGATCTGAACCGGTATGCTAATTCCTTTTGGGGCAGTCAACTTCTCTGTGGATTCTGCAGCAAATCTAGCTGGTTTCCCGCTGCAAAGATCAAGAAGATTGAGAGCGGTAGCTAGCCCACCATACGAGCCGCCTATTACTAGAACATTGACTCCAATAGCAACAGATGGCATATTTGGATATCGAAACTGATGAATTATATTTGTAGATAACCACTAATAATTGAAGATCAATAGGGAGAGACAACAGTAAATAGGAACATTAACAATTGATAAAAGGGAGTAAAAAACAGTACTGCACGATCCACATAGCCCCAACAGCTAGTCTGAATTCCACTGGCACGGAGTTGAGGATCCGGATATCTAGTAATTTCGGGTCTGCAAAAAAGTCACCTAGCCTTATATCATCCAAGAGATTGGCATGGCACGACATATGAGTACAGTACATCATCCACAAGCCTTCTGGGTCCGAATCAGAAGCCGACGCCGATATCGCCTACCTGGGTATTCATATTCTCCTGAAATACTAAAACAGGATTTTATAGTGTCCCAGGGTTAGACATATATTCAGCTTGGTACGATTGTAGACAGAACGTAGGCAAGTAGGTAGCTTAGCTTGCATGCTCGGTGTCTCAAACTCCCGGTTGATCTACCTACCATAACTCTGGTTTAGACCACATTTTTCGGTTTTTATTCTCAGTTTCGAGCAAAGTAGAATGCAACGCCGAGAGTTTGCGGTGTAGGAATACGTCAAAATAGTCTAAGATTGTTCAGCTGCCGATGCAGCACAATCAGTGTCAATGTTGAAATTTTTATCCGCTGTAAAAACGGCACCAGACTTGCTGGGATCCGCGATCAGATAAGTCAAAATAAGCAAGCTCGGCAAGAAAACGATCTGATAAAAATTCTATGCCCCACTTCAGTTTTATCTGATCTTAACTAGTCCTAATTTGTCAATACTCCGGCAATATTTTAGCCGAAAGGCATGAAATATCGGCATGAAATATCCATGCTTTCCGCCCGAGCCACCCCTCCACCTCCCACATCCATGACACTGGCCTACAAGATACCCTTCTTCGACGACCGATGAACCAAATGGGCCAAGGAAGGCCTTCCTAAAACCCCGGTTCCACAACAGTCATGCACAGCGCTTTGGGATATCCCACTACTTATGAGGGCAGGGAAAAGCCATGCTGTCATGATGCCACAAAGGAACCTACAGCTCCACATATCGCTAATAAAAAAGTCGACGATCTACGTATGCGGCCCCGAAATCACAATATCAATATTCGTGCTGCTAAGAACTTAGACTATGGTATAGTTAGGTAACATTTACCGGTGGGTCGTTGGTTCAGGTACTTGTGCGCCTCCAGACGAACCTA
>Ga0247734_1000549_pt1 | contig 32116 bp, 26 predicted proteins | sample UWRJL103311B2_FD_180933 | JGI IMG/M metagenome (GOLD analysis project Ga0247734, IMG submission 180933) | Plant litter microbial communities from Arlington Agricultural Research Station in Wisconsin, United States - UWRJ-L103-311B-2 | ecosystem: Environmental > Terrestrial > Plant litter >...
ACATCCTTCGAGGTTGTACAATCTCAGAGCTTGCTGCCAACTCAGACTTTAGGAAGAATCAGCAGGGGAGCGTGGAGATTTATGCCACGAAACATTCACCAGTAGCCATTTCACCAGAATTGATGGACGCAATCCAATCACAAACACGGCAAAAGTCCCCTATAATAAAAGAATTGTTTGCTGCTTCCGACTTCCAAATTGCATCTTTGACTCAGCAGATGCTTAGCCATCATGGAAATCTTAACTACTACATATTCGACATCGACGGCCCTCTTGATATTGATCATTTGCAATCTTGTTGTCAGCTCCTGATAGAGAAGCACTCCATTCTAAGAAGCGTGTTCGTTGCATATAGAAGGAGTATACAACAAGTTGTATTAGAGAATATACCCGTCAAGTTTTCACGCCTCTTAGGCAATAAAGAGATGTGCTACTCCATCATCCAGGAAGACCAGCGCAACGAATTCAGTCTTGGGAATTCGTTTACTGCCTTCATGTTGGTTGAGCAGGACTCCCACCATCATTCACTCATAGTTCGACTTGCACACGCCGTATACGACGGCATTTCTATTTCCAAGGTATTCTCCGACCTCAAAGAAGTTTATGCTCGCGGTACTATGGCAGAATATTCAGATTTCTCGCCTTACCTTCTATACAAAGATTCTGTAACCGAGGGTTGCCAAACTTACTGGAGGAACTATCTTCAAGGAGCAACGATGACAAAATTTCTTTCGCGTCCCAAACCCTCATATAAGGAAGTCGGAAATACCTCAGTTCAAAAGTCAATTCGCCTGGTATCTCTTTCAAATTATGGCATCACCACAGCCAACATAATCAAAGCCGCTTGGGCACTGTGCCTGGCACAGCTCTCTGGAAAGTCCGATATCGTTTTTGGAGAGCTGGTGAATGGTCGTAGCATACCTGTACCTGGCATTGACAATATGATTGGAGTCACCCTAACCAATATTCCGGTCCGAGTACAGCTGGATGAATCCTTGACTGTTTTAAAACTCCTTCAGAAGATTCAAGATAGACAGCTTGAGAGCATGCCATTCGAATCATTTGGTTTTAGCCAAATAGTTGAGCAATGCACCGATTGGCCAGGCTGGATCCAATTCGGCTCGATTATCAGCCATGATAATATTCCTATGTCGCACAGGTCCTTCTCTACTTCACAGACTGAGTGGGATTTGAGAGAGGTCTACGGAAACGGAAATGACGAAGCCGATCTTGGTATTGTATCCACTATCGAAGGAGACAATCTTTCTATCAGCATCGCATTCTGTAACAATGTGCTCTCTACCGAATTTATGAACGAAGTGCTCGGTCAGCTATGTGACTTGATAGAAACTTTCACCTCTGATCCACATGCCAAGCTGCCGAATTATTCCTCTACTATATTCCCACAACACATACCTATACCACATACCCAGGGTTTCCTCTCGAAGAAACTGATTAGACCCACCCGTTCCGAAAGCTTGATTCTCAGCGTCGTTCAACAAGTATGGGAGTCTGTCCTTCTTGACGAAGAAGGAACATTTGTCATTGAAGAAATTCCCAAGGATATGCCTTTCTACAAAGTGTGGGGAAGACTTATCGCAGCTGCTCATTTCAGCTTCGAGTTTCAGCAAAGGGGGTTCAATATAAGTATGGAGGAGGTTATAGATCATCCTACAATTCGTTTGCAGGTCGGCCTTTGTTTGGAGAAATCAGGTAGTAATTTGGTCTCGTGAAGGAGTAAATTCTGAGAGTGAAATATTTGTGTGTATATTAGGTCTGGCTAGAACATTTAATTAATAACTTTTGTTTTGTTTAAACTATGAAAAGCCCAGAGGCCTATATAGAATCTGAGCTAGCTTTGCCGGCAATATTTTTACATTAGGAGAAAGATTTGAATTGGGATGAGATTATTATTTTAATTAAAGAGGACTCGAGAGACTTGCTTCCTGTACTAACCCTGACACATCAACAATCACAAGGGTATAATGACGCAGATGAAGCTGACAATGGTACAGCTTATGATTCTAAAGTTTTCTGGGATCCGCAGGGTAGTGTTAGGGCTCATAGCTTTATGCCTTAACCTCCTACATCTGTGCAACCCTGTCAGCCTCGCTATTTCCAAAGGGGTAGCCTCGAGATGGACCGCAATGCTCGCATTCTGATCTAGGCAGGCTTTATATTCGATACGCCTCGATTATAAAAGAGAAGCTATATATTTCTGAGACCTAAATCTACCACGTCGAATTTACACCATGCTATAACTCAGAAATAGTATAGGAGGCTTAACTACACGTTAAAGATTCTAAAGCTTAGTAACTTTGAATCTGATGTGTCCAATAAGATAACTTGATTCAAATTACCCTGCTGTTGGTGTTGAAGGTCACCAGATAGTAAATATGGCTCTACATTACGGGGACAATGGACATACGAATCCGCACGACCTTTTTTTACACCCCAAACTCACTATCTTCAGTCGTATATCTTACTATACAAAACTAGCTTCAATTGTCTTTAAATTTAAAAACTACATTAAATTTCACAGCTGTATTACCTCTATAATAATAAAATTGCTGCATACGTTGTATAAATTTTACTTAAGCTTGAATATTTATATTCTTGAAAACCTCAGGTTTTACATATAGATTAGCCGGAAAATTGGTTCGCGATATTTGAACAACCAATAGATTATTTTCTGATGATAGTAAAGTTTGACCCTTGGTTTTTATTAAAGTTTATCTAAACTAGTTTATAAAAAACAAGCTTTAAATACTTATACGTGCCATTTAAGAAGTTGAATATGTCTAAAAAGTATGAGTTATGGTGTAAAAATAACGTCGTGCGGATTCATGTTTACCCACTGTATCTCAAGCCGGGTTGCAGTACACCTCTGGTTACGACCCAGGATTCTCAAAATCCAACTCATTACTATTCCTCATTGCGACTATTATGGCTGTAATCTCGTCTAACAGGTCTACAGTCTCCGCTGGGCTCGCGACCCACGCCGTCGTCGCCACCGTCCTTGCGCGGAAATCGTTCATTCCATTCGAGCTCAAGAACTGGTCACCGACATGAATCGTCCGGTAAGCATAAATAGGGTGCTCACATCCATTATCTTGGTCGGAAAAGTATTTCTGCACGCATCGCACCCCCCAGCTTTTATCGCCAATGTCAACAAAAACGTCATTTCCGCCGTTGAAGGCACAGAAGGGAATCTTGTTCGGATTGTCACTATTCGCACTGGCGGAGGTGACTGTGCTGCCGTTGATTAGCGACGATCCCGGGTTTGGCGATGAGGTTTCCAGTACTTTGGAGACGGCCAACACAATTTCCTCTAGTGATTCGCGTTGAAGCTTAATCGTGGGGCTTTTAGGTATAATCCCAACTGCCCGCTCCTTACGTAACACAATAGCAGGCAAATGCAAGCTTTTGATACGCTCGGATAGGGCTAATTCAGCACGGCCAAGCAACGATTGTATGCAGGATTCAGTCCAAGTGGTCATTTCAGGTAGAAGCCATTCCTGCTGAGGGATGCGTTCGAGAAGGTGTGGAGCTGTCAAAGAGAATTTGAAGAGATAGTTGGACTCACCGCCTATGCGAAAAGTTAGTGAGGAAGTATTTGTCTAAGGTGAGGATTTATGGTGGTTGGGGAAAAGGAGAAGTACTGTACTTACCCATGACTATGAGATTCTCTTTTTGCTTCAATGTCAACACTTCAGACGCTGCAACGGCTTCTAGTAGGCCGTGCAGCCGACCGTAGTATTTCTCCGAGTCGGGATATCCTGCTGCGGTGACAATACCGATTTTGATATTTAGGGCCATAAGTGCTATCTTGCATCAACACTTCCATTTGCACATCTCACGAGGCATTCTTAGTTTTAGTTGACTTACCAAGAATCCGCGGTATGACATCATTTGTAGGCTCCAAACTCTTCCCATCATCATAAAGCGTCACGTCTCCGTCAAAGGTAGCTAGTTCTAAGGACCCCGTCGTGGTGAGTGCGAGGATTTGTGAAGTGTTGAGGATGAGACGGATGTCATTAAATGAAGGGGACACGAAACGACGACATGAGATGGAGCGAATTCTGTCTTGAATTTCAAATGCTTTTACCAACGGGAGTCTCGTGAAAAATGTTCCAATGCTGGGCACCAGAAGTTTCAGTTTAGATTGATGTTGCATGCCAATGTCTTGATGCTTGACTTCCCCAGGGTCAGTATTCAGTATTTTTACGAAATGAAGCTGAGGAGTCTGGGTAATATCCTTACTATGGTCATCTATCATTTGCTCAATCTCGCGGAAAATATCCACATATTTTGAATGCGCTTCCTCTGCCATTTTCAAAACTCCACCAGCTTCGTTTTCGAAGACTCCGATTGGATGAGATAGAAGCACAAAAGGGACTGCCAGCAGACCTTTGATCCATTCTAGTATTAGACTTAGTGCAGATTCGTAGCACTAGAACAATTTCAATAGAAGCGGTTTCAATGCATCCTAGGGCAATATGCAAATAGAAGATGTGAAGTAATCATACCTATGAAGTGGTCTCGTCGATGTGCCTTCAGTGCGTCTAAGCAATCTTAGCTTGATAGCAATCATTTTAATTCTTACGGGATAATGCTCACATTCCACTCTGTATCGGGTAGTCATATTCGCAATGAAGTTTACTTGATCACTGTGTTGGTGGCAATATTGCGGTAGCTCATGAAGAAAGTTGTTAAATTCAGACCTTTACGCCTTAGATCTCGTACCTTTTTTTTGGGGCAAATACTATCCACGGGGTGTTTTCAATACTATATGCGAGATGGCTCTGGCCGTGGCTCGATGGGTGGCTCGACCAATCGCTTGCTCGGGACACTTGCTATATTTCAATTTGACACTAAATGCTAAGCAGTGCTCGTTAACATTTATTATGCGCTGTACAAGCGCATTGATTATTGCCTGAATCGAAGGTGGAGTTTCCTGCGGTAGGGATTAGAAGGTGGAACCACTGAGGCATGAACGTAGAATGTATGGATATTCAATGGTTACACCTGAATTATAGTAACTAGTAAGCTAAGCTATAAGAAGCCTAGTAGAAATAAGCTGACTAGGTGCATAACCCTGACTAGTATTGATTGCACTAAATTAATAACGTATTTCACAAAGCGAAATGCTGCCCCCCTGTCAAGGACCCTATGTCACACTGCGAGGGGAGGTTCCTCAGAAAGTAAAGAAGGGTTCTGTACACGGTGTAGCCTAAGGAGGAGAAGAGGTGTTGCCTCTTCTCACGAAGCTATATACTCTAATACAAATGTGGGGCCACCCTTGGGTGCCTTAGGCCACAACAACACCCCCCCAAAAAAAAGGCGAAGTACCCACTGAAATACCGAGACTCGACAATGCTTTGTATATCACAACAACCAACGCTATTAAGAAATCCCCTGCTTATTTAACTTCGATCGAATCTTGAGCTGAGGTATCTCACATCTACGAAGATTAAGTCCAACCTGATTACATGAACCACATCGCCATTGCTTTGCCACTGATCGTTGGTGCTATACAGGCACACTACCCTCTTCCTGATTTTGAGTACTATGTACGATCTCCTAACCTTACTGTAAGACTACCGCTTTGATAGATGTGATATTTATGGTTTCTATACCTTCTCTTTTTAACTTGATTTATCTATTATAAAGCTTTAACCTCAGTCTTAAGAAGTGTAGCTGAGTGAACCGTAATTTGAGAATCTTTAACAAGGCTGATTAAATACATTATTGATCAATGTTGTAGAGCCACATTTTGTCGCAAAATTCGATTTTCAAGATGTGTTACTTGGTATTCGATCTCTGTTGCATTCGTTGATGTCCTTTGAGGTCTGATCGACCTTTGGGGTAGTTAATGGTTGTTGGTGTCTGTAACAAGAGATGAAGGTGGGTGACAAAGGATATTCTCCAAAATATGCGGAACTAAGCCAGTTGCATAAAACTTGTTCTTGGCATTCTTAGTGAATGCAACTTTGAAGGCTTTTTTGAATGTAGGAAGGAATTCAAGCTTAGCGGTGTGATTAAAGAGCGAAGCATGATTTGGCGGTTACATTTTGACCTGTAAATACACTGACGAGTCTTGGTGTTTTTAGCGGGCACTTGACTTATGAATTGATTTACACATATATTAAATACGAACTAGTATCTAAGCTATGATCAGGTCAATACTTATTTATTTTAATAACCTATAAAGGTTGTATATAATCTGAACAGGAATATATATAGTATAAGATATAGAAGTATCACTAGCAACTAGCAAAATGTGCTTTCACTTACTAGCTCTTAGATTTTATAGTTATGAGATATAAATAACTAGTGTAATACCTAGGAAACATAGACGTAGTTTGCTGGGCCCGTTACGACGGTACTAGGGCTACTATGGCACCACCCTTTTCAACCTACAAATCTTACTTACTACATGCATTAAAAGGCGGTGAGCCATAATTTGGCCCCTGGTGCCAAAGAAACGTTTAAACCCCCATAGTTTATAGTCATTTTTATAGGCAACCGCCGGCGGCCGTACGCGGACCTCTCCGACGGTAGACGTGAGTAATGTCTCCGAAGGACAAACTGATTCTTTTTCAGTATCTGCGTCCATGATACTAAGTATCAGGGTTTAAGCTAAATATTGAATTCGATACTTCCAGTCCTAAATATAGACCAGTAATGAGTGATTGAAATCAATATCATTCTTGCTTTCAATTTCCAGTACAAATATAGTATGAATTGGCCTTCTTCTTTGATGATAGATGGAAACACTCTACTTTCCGTCTTATATTTTTGAGATATCACTCATTATATCCTAAGACTCAATAATGTCACAGCCTCCAAACAATAACCATGGACTCCCAACCCCGCCACTTGAATCTCTCGAGGCAATAACTATTCTCGTTTCATCCCGTTCCATAATTCCCGACGGCGATAATAATCTCATAGTCTCTCCCGCGACAATCTCAATTTCGAGAACCACAGGGCATATTCTCTCTGTTCTACCAATGATTCTGGATGAGTCTTACTTCCCTCCCGGAACACCCTACGAAGACAAAAGCCCTCATATATTGATGCCAGGTTTAGTGGATACACATGTTCATCTCAATGAGCCAGGAAGAACAGAATGGGAGGGTTTCGATACGGGTACTCGTGCTGCAGCATCAGGAGGGGTAACAACAGTCATTGATATGCCGTTGAATGCTATCCCGCCTACAACCACAATTAGAGGGTAAGTAGTCTTTCCACTTGAAACAAAATATCTACTATTTTGTTATCAACTCGTTTAGACTGAAGTGTTCATTCATTTGACAATGATCCAAGTCTTGAAGAAAAGAAAAAGGCTGCAAAGGGCAAGTGCTGGGTGGATGTAGGCTTCTATGGCGGCATAATACCTGGAAACATTGACCAGCTGTTACCTTTACATGAGGCTGGAGTTAGAGGTTTTAAAGGATTCCTGATAGAAAGCGGTGTAAGTCATATGATCAAGTCCCATCTTTATCATAGGGCCAAATAATCATTGGTGATGATAACTGTTCTTCACTAGGAAAGAACTGAACAAATATTGACAACCTTCCCGCAAAGGTCGAAGAATTTCCGGCAGTGTCACTTGAAGATGTGGCTCTCGCCATGGAGACGTTGGCTTCCACACCCACAACTCTTTTATTCCACGCCGAGATGGAAACTTCAGCCGTTACGGCTGCCACGCTCAAAGGCCATGATGTGGGTTTCAGAGATGGGGCTAAAGACACCAAGGCATATGACACATTTCTAGTTAGTCGGCCTCCAGTTATTGAAACTGCCGCAATTGAGGAGATCATTAAACTCGCTCCTATTGCTCCCGGGCTGCGGTTACATATAGTGCATCTCTCTGCCCATGAATCACTGTCTATCCTTCGCTCCGCACGCCAAAAAGGTGTCAATATCACAGCTGAAACATGTTTCCACTACCTCGCACTTGCATCAGAAGACATAGGTGCTGGCGACACCCGTCACAAATGCTGTCCACCTATTCGATCTAAGCGGAATAAACTCAAGCTTTGGGAAGAACTGGCTCGTGGAGACTCCGTGATCCAGACAGTGGTTAGTGACCATTCACCTTGTACGCCAGAGCTAAAACTATTGCCGCCATATCTGGAGAGATATGCTTCAGAGAACACCACGCAACGAGCAAGCAAAGTGACATCGGGAGAAGACCAAAATATGTCGAAGGGGAGTTTCTTTGAGGCCTGGGGTGGTGTTTCTTCTGTAGGCTTGGGGTTACCAATACTGTGGACAACGATCCAAAGTCTTAATCTTCTTGAGACAATCTCAATAACTGATATCGTGACTTGGTGCTGCGAAAATACTTCAAAGCAGGCTGGCTTACAACATAAAAAGGGGGCACTGAGAGCGGGTCTTGATGCTGATATTTGCGTGTTTGATGATGAAGCGTCCTTTACCGTCGAAGAATCACGCTTGTTGTTTCGGAATAAAGTCACGCCTTACGAAGGGAAGGTGTTGAGGGGTGTCGTGAAAGAGACTTATTTGAGAGGGCAAAGGATATTCGCGAGGGAGAGTGGCGGAATAGATGAGAGCCAAGCACCATTGGGAAGGATGTTGCTGGACAAATTAGGGTCCAACAAAATAGAAAAGAGCTAACAGTGAAATAATACGTGGCAGGAGGATATTTGTTGAAATGGAATATCTGCCTACATGGAAGCTATCTCTTTATGAATCTGGGATTAACTTCCTTATTATCATTGTCATTAAAAACATTGCAAACCCAAACTAATTTGATTTCCCCAATCAAAAGCAGATTTATCAGTCATCGCAACCAACCTATCTTAATTGTTCTTGTGATGCTTTGTTTATATTTGATGATCTTTTAAGCAAACTCTCTTACACTCGTTAATTATACCTTATTATATTATATCTTCAATAATAGAAGGATTAAGTGAAAAAAGAAAGATAAGCCTTGTATGAGCCTAAAGAGAATATTAAAGGCTTTTTGATTAGAAGCAGGATTGTATTTTTTTACACATTAGAAATCATTTTGTTTTCTAAAGATGATATAATAAAAAAAGAATATCATAAAACAAAATTGAATGCTCAATGTGTGGCAAGCTGTATCTGATAACTCAGGGTAAGTAAGGCAGGTCAGGTCGTGTTTTGATAATTCAAGAATTATATAACAATCTAAGTATAATATATGAGAGTCTGGCATTTATGACCCGTGACTTCATCCTAACATAACAATGTTACGATCACGATCTAATGAGTATAACTTGTAATAGGGCAGATTTTTATTGAAGAATGCAAAACTAAAAAAAAACCTAATTGTACAAAGGGGTAAGTAGGTGAAATAACACTCCAGTGCCTAAGAATTCAGGCAGTAGAAAAAGCCAGGTGGTTAGCGGCTAACCACCCCTGATCTGTTAGGCTGAAACACGAGGCTAAAACATAGATCTAGAGTCAGCCCCGTGACAGGTAACAGTTTATAAATAACAGGTAACAAAGGCACGTGTAGCTCAGGCCAGCCCAAGCCCACCAAAGGGACAGCCCTTTACATAAGGTCACGTATATTTACGCTATGTGTCGAACGCCCTCATCAAATACAACCCATTCAATTTCCTAATCGACTATTCTACCGTTAGCACCTCAGGCTCCACACATATTCTAGCTACGGTAACAGTAATTCCTGCCCCTGCGACTGAGAATTATATCATGTACAACGCGGAATAGGCAATCATGAACCCCGTTGCTGCCAACGCCCACTTACCCTTTGCAATATCTTGTGTAGCTCCAGAGGCATTGGCGCGGGTCTCAATAGTAGAAGAGTCTGACGTCCCCGTGGGAGTAGTAGCCGTAGTAGCTTTAGCTTGAACCGAGCTTAACTTCTCTAAACCGGCTGTGATAGTCACAGGGAAGTATAAAGGTGGGTTCGAAGGAGCGGCATTGATCCCTGAACTGGTTTCCGTGAATGAGGTTGTTATAGTCTTCCCCTCAGATACAATCGTCGCGCTGACAGTATTTGTGATAGAACATGTTGCAGTGTTACTAGTGGTAAATGTGCAGCCTTGTCGATAGTTCCTGCAAATCGTATTAGTTGATTATTGCAGAAGAAAACAAATATAGGGGACTGGTCCTAAATTCATTCTTACTTGGAAGTGCTTTGGGTGACGAAGACTTGAGTCACAAAAGCAGTAGAGGGACCTTGGGTAACGGTAACATGAGCACCACCTACGCAAGCGGGCGTGGTAAAGGGAAATGCGATCGCGCCCGTAACAGCGCAGTTGACATCATAGGTTGTTGCTGTTGAGTCCTATTTTACGTTAATTACCAGAGAGGCAATGGGTTAGTTAGTAAACGCACCACCCCGATGATAGATCCATGGACTACTCCTCCCACAACTCTAATATCGGAGTCTCCAATAGATGAATCTCCTAGGAGCAAATTCACCACTGTTTCCCCAGAGACGAGAGAAGCGGCCAAAATTGTCGCGATAAGTATGCTTCTACCTCCATTTCCAATAAAAGAACAAGCCATAGTTGACATTGTTCCCAACATAATGAGTAGCAAGTGTGCGGAACCGGGGGTTGGCTTGGTACTTGGGATACTTGAAGTTAGAACCAAAGTTGCGAAAGGTGATAAAAGCTATGGATGGACTTGATGCAGAGTTTCGGTCTTGTCGTTGCAAAGCTGAAATGAAGCTGAAAGAGAAATGTGTATGCACAGTGGATTCTTGTAAAGTAGAAGACTAGTTCTTCTAAGTATACGTTCTTTGTGGAGGGGGGCAGTCATGCAACCGGGACAGCTCTCCGTCTCAGCCCTGTCAAGACCCCTTAACTGGGAACTTAACAACGAATCACCCTATCCCGATTTATATGAGGCGACGCGTCTCACCCTTCAAAATTTGAATTTTGAAACGTAATTTAAACACAATAGCGCTTCGGAGGTCGCCGCCTACCGATATTTCAATAGCCATACCATGAATGAACCACCGCTGCCTTACACACGTGACATAAGACGCCGCGTATCCCCCTTGCCCTGTTAATCCCTCGCAGCATGCCATTGTATAGGACTGTATCCCTTGTGAAAATGAGACAATTTTTTAGTAATATTAATCCTCAGCACGCCCGCCACGTCCGCAAATTATAGGCTGAAATTGTTTCTAAAAAGTACAAAGGTCAGGCCGGAGTCGGAATCTTAAACGGCTCAGCTGCCGGCCCCTTGTTGCATATGCGTTATGTGCTCCTCCCCATCAATAGCTACCTGCAGTCATGGTTGCTAAGAAGTAAGCATCCCCCGCAGTCTTCCCCCGGACGATGTGTTGTACCCCGTAAACCGGAATGATGTATCCGTGGCGCCACTAATCTGATCGTCAGGGGATGGCTTGCAGGAGCAGCGGGTGCGCAACGCCATAAGGCGTCCGGAACAGCGGAAAGCACCCGCTGTTTATGAAGTAATCCTTTACCGTTTTAAACGTTGCACGCCGCCTAAAAAAATGTCTAATAATTAATTCTAAAAGGACTATAGGCGATGTCAGATTGCTGGCTGACATCGTATCGGTGTCCAATATTCTCTCATACGGCTCGACAGATCCCGAAGACGCGATACAGTGCAGATAATCCGTCAGAATTGCTTTTGCACATGGGCAAAGCAATGAGTAGTCCAAAGCCTGTGCCGTCACGCTACAAAACATAGTGAGCCTCAAAAGTATTGCTTCTAATCTTGATTTATCAAAAGCTTATGTAATAGGCTATAATAGGAAATATTTCTTGTGCTATTTATTCCAGACTATATACTACTAGATTAAGAAAATATTCATTAAACGAGATTTCTGGTAGCGTGAAGAAATTTATAGATTAATATGTCCAAAAAGAAAATTTGACTTATATATATATGAATAAAATATAATGAATTATAACTAAGAAGACATCATTAAGATAAGTAAATATAATTCTACTAGCTATGTTACAATAAATTATAAATTAATCCTATTTATGTAATTATAGCTTGTTACACGAATTAATCCCTCTATGCTATCTCAACTACTGTCTTAACTACCAATAGATCTTTAAATTGGTGTCTCTATGTGTAAACATAAGATCGTGGTTCTTTCGTGGCACCACCATTTTCGAAATGCGACTTGAATTTACTCAGTTAGATATCACATATCGCCATGCTGTCATAGATGGCCCACGCTTACAGACTCCTTCAACCACTCCCTGTGTAACTTTGTGGTGCATTGCAGATACCTCATTCCCAGAAGGTTACTTGCATTTGAAGTCTTTGGTATAGGAAACCAACAGGGCAAATGATGGACATCATAGAGCATCGCTCATATGGTTAGTGGAAGAGTGCATGCAATAGCTAAGCCCAGCGCACAACCTCAACCCAAGATCTGCCGAGGGCAATTTCAGAGTCTTTGGTGAGGACCTGGTATACGCGCGTTCTCAGTCTTATTCTGCACAATGATTGAGGGATATGTTCATATTTTCTTGCACCACCCAAAGGCCACCTAGTAAACCTTAGATGCACGTAGAGTCATGTGCTGCCCCGGCCTTTGAGACACCAGTGCGATATAAGATATTGTACTGCACTCGAAGCATAAAATAGGGAGAAGACCCGTCTGCTAGAGTTCTTAGGAAACCACCTTTTTGGTGTTATTTTCTCCTTTTACACACCAGTTTCATTAGACAAACCGCTTGTATCCTATATTTACCTCTTCTGACTTTAGTCTCAGAGATCCTGTGCTAGTACTTACACCATCCCACTATCAATCATTCGCCCCAGCTTGAAGTCGAATGTATATAGTCAGTTGGATCGATCCGGTCTTTGAAAGTTAATTCGCGATGCCTAGTGCTATACTTTCCCCAAAGATAACAGATGCCACCTTGCGTGTCGACTTTGAACGACTGTGGAGTGATATTCATCAAACAGCAGAATGGGGTGCTGTGCCAGACTCATATGGAATGGCTCGCCTTGCTCTCTCGAATGATGATAAAGCGGTGCGGAATTGGTTTATTGCCAAGGCGACGAAAATTGGGTGCGAGGTCAGTGTTGATGCCATTGGCAATATTTTTGCTATTTTGCCCGGTATAAATAAGGACCTTGCGCCTATTGCCATGGGGAGCCATCTTGATACTCAATTCAATGGTTAGTCTATGATTGATTTTTTATTCCAGGCAATCCTCACTTTTAACCCCAATGTGGATTTGCCAAAATGGCCAATCGATAATTCCGGAGATAGCATTCTTTAAGTCGGCCACAAGGTCAAAATTGCATACTGACATTATTCATTCAAGGTGGTAGATTTGACGGGGTTCTGGGTGTTCTATCTGCGCTGGAGGTTTTGCGTACAATCAAGGATTCAGGAACTAAAACCTATGCACCTATAGCGGCTATCGATTGGACCAACGAGTAATTATGCATTGGCATTCCCTTATCTTCTAAAAAATCCCATGGATAGTATTGTTACTAACATCCTTAGGGAGGGAGCCAGCTACGTATCTGGATGTACTGGCTCCGCTGTATGGTCCACCAACCTTTCACTGTCCGAAGGTCACAGTAACGCCAATACCATACGAGATTCAACGTTAAAAGAAGATCTGATGTCGATTGGATATCTAGGCACTCGGGGAGCAGACTTTCGCCTAAACCCGTTAAGCGCTCATTTCGAGGTGCACATCGAACAGGAAAGGAAATTGCAAGACCAGGAGAAAGAAATCGGAATCGTAACAGGAATACAAGGCGTAAGATGGTACACCGTTATAGTATCAGGGGAACAAGGTCATGCCGGCTCGACGCCCATGAAGGATCGTGCTGATGCACTTGTGGCAGCAGCCGAAATAATAATACTGGTTCAAAAGTTGGCCCGCACGCGCAATGCGGTTGGAACAGTCGGCGTGGTCCGCACAGAAAAGTGCTCTTCGAATAAGATAGCAGGCTATGCCGAAATTTCTATCGACTTTAGGCACCCAGCAGAAACAGTGCTAGATGAATTCGAGTCCTCCATAAAAGCAGAATTGGTTCGCATATCAACCGCCAACTCTAAGTTCACCTTGAACATAAATCGCATTTGGCGTAGTCCCGTGGCCAACTTCAACGACCTAGCGGTGGAATGTGTCCGTTCGGCTGCAGTGAAAGAAGTTGGTTTTAAAAAATGCATGGAGATGATCTCTTTCGCTGGTCACGATAGTGCCTTGGTTTCTGATAAGACACCTACAGCTATGATATTCATTCCCTGTAGAGATGGAATTAGCCATTCCCCCCTTGAACATAGTACCAAGGAGCAATGGTAGGTACTTTACTACTCCTCTGAAGCATGACAAGTTAGACTGCTGCCCCTTTTCATTGTACTGGCCACGCTGAGATATCAGTATTAATGCTCAAATTCGCTGACATATCTTAATAGTGGCCGTGGAGCTCAAGTTCTCTTGGACACTGTGCTTAATTATGACGCATTGATATATAGTCATGATAAGAGTCTAGGCATAGAAAATCAATAAGTAAAGAATGGCTATTTTAATTAAAAAATAACATTACTTACTGTTAAAAGCAACGTTGCGCGGAATGGAATTGAGTTGGAGTAGTCTTTCAGTTCCATGGGATACCCCTTTAAGTAGCTCACTTAGAATTAGCTTAAGATAATTGACACTCAATAGCTCGGATAATAAGTCTTAGTAGAAATACTAGTCTCTATTCTCTTCTATTTCTTGAATATGTCTTTGAAGGCTCAATGCTAAGCAGTGCAGTACTTTCCACTCCATCTGAGCAGTAATATATTGTACAGTACAATGTATCAATACCGTCCTCCTTTACTCCCAAGTTTTCTGTAATATCTCTCTTGGTCCTTAAAAACCTATACATTCAAACTAAAATTTGTCTAAAATACCTGTAAGTTCTCCCCAAACCTTGGATCAGCAGTACCCGGCGACCCTTTGTCGATGTTCTTTCGGTTAAAATACTCAGTCCGTGTAGCGTATCACAATATTGTTCTGGCTTACTATGTAAAGCTAAGTAAAATAGTTAGTATACAATTCTAGTAGAAGGACTATAAAGGATATATATCAAGTCTTTATAAAGCCTTTTTAATTGTAATGTAACTCTTTCCTTAAAGTATTGTCCTAGAAAAGGTGGGTATTTCGCAAAAGACCTATGTCTTACTAAAGAGCATCGAATCTTTTTACAGCTTACAGGCCTCAATCCTTTACTATTCCTGCTACAAGTGCGGAAGAGGATAAGGAATTGGTAGTACATGGTGTTTTGCGCGAACACGATTGCAAAGCTAGATTGATAGGCTAGAATGACTATTTTATAGCTGAGGTACATATTTATTTTAAATATAGTACAATATAGAATTCCAAGGAATAGTATTTGCAAGTCCTTTGAGTATCACAGTTTGTCGTTTAAGTCTGAGTTGTTGTCCCATTTGGTGTTCCTAGGTGGTGAGCAAAACCAGATAGCTTTTAAAGGTATGTCACTCACCATACTAAATATGATAGAGGTTAGGTGCAAAGGAATTGTTATTTCAGTGTAATATTCTAGCAAGCTTTTTTATCGCCTGATTTATAGCTCATGCATACCCCCTAATCAAAAACCACCCAAACATCCAAAACCCCGTATTAGCTATCTATCTCCTAATAAACCCCCAAAAGCCGACCCAGGAATATTGATCAGGTCATTTGGTGCTCCCGCTTCAATTACTCTACCTTTGTCTAGCACAAGAATTTGGTCACTGTCTAGGATTGTATCTAGGCGATGCGCAACGCAGAGGATAGTACGCTGTGCGCAAAACTCGCGCAGTGCTTGCTGGGCAAGATTGTCGGATTCGGCATCCATGCTAGAAATAGTAGGCCGGATTAGCTTGACTGACTTGACTGAAGGAAAGTAAACATGGGATGGATAAAGGGCACATGCCTGCTAGTAGCTTCATCTAGAATCAATATGGGGGAGGGATTCAACACCGCTCTCGCGAGACAAAAGAGCTGCCTTTCACCTTGGCTGAGCATCTTTTCTGGGTCCAAGACAGCGGATATCCCTCCAAGCTGGAGGATTTTGTCCCAGAGCTTTAGTGCACGGAGTATTTCTTCAATTCTTCTATTGAGGGCCTCTTTCTCTTCATCTTGCTTCAGCGCGGCGCCTAGCAGGAGATTGTGTTCGATTGTACCGGGCACAAAAAATGCTTCTTGCGGTAGGATGTTTAGTCGAGAACGGAGCAAGTTTCGTGGCATGCTCGTGATATCGATACCATCAATGAGGATCTTTCCGCGAGAAATCTCTAGCAGTCGGAAGATAGTTTGGATCAGTGAGCTCTTTCCACTATGCTCAAATTGTAAGCGGATGTTCATTCTTAGATTTTAAAACATACCTGCCACTTTTCCCACATATTCCAATCTTTTTACCTGCTTGGGCACAAAATGATATATCTTTTAAAATCAAATCTTTGCCCGGCCTAATAGAGGACAGGGTCAATTTCAACAAGTGCGTTCTCACAGTGAACAGTTACATACTCATAGCTAGCAGAGACATTCTCAAATACAATACCACCCAAGGAAGGCCAATCGTGTGGTGGGGTGAACAACGTTACCGAATTTTCTTCGATTGGAGTTGACTTGCAGAAGTCCCGAATACGACTAACTGCAGCTATGGAGGTTTCGAGTTGGGTCCAGCTCGCTATGATATTGGTGAGACCTTGAGCAAGGTTTATCTATGTTCGAGCAACGTCAATTCAGATTTTGTAGAATCTATGATAATCTTGAAACTAATATCCAAGTGATTGTAGAGGGAAATTAAAGGGGAACGGTTGGGTTACACGTACTAAATTGAACAAGGCCAATCCTACCAGCCCAACGCTCGAATTTCCCCTCAATGTAACGACAAGACAAGAAACTGTTAAGACTAAAGCCACAACTACACAGTCTAGGACAAACTGGAGCCAAATTTGAATAGCCGTCAGAAGAAACAGTGGTTTCTGGGAGTTTCTAAGAAGTTCAATATTCTGTTTCCGAAACCGCTCCGTCCAGTCAAATGCTCGAATGGAATGAAGTCCATCAAGTGTCTCGAAAAAATGAGTGTATAGTGGGGCTTTGGACTCCAGTTCCATATACCGTAGTTGACGAGAGGTGTTAAGGTAGAACTTTTGTATCTGCCATAGGATAATTATTAGGATAGGGAGCGACAAACCTATCCATGGTACGCCAACCACGATTATGATGATGTTTCCTATTGCTCCAGTTGCATCTGTTTATATGTAAGTTTACACTATTATGCCTTTTTCATGCGGTGGATAGTATCTTACTGCCTAATGTATTCAGCAATGCGCTTGGCAAACCGGTATCTATGTATAATATATCATGAGAAAATCTAGCTCACATCAGGATGCGAAGATATAGCCTAGAATTATGGAGTAAAAATACCTATTGGTAATCTCCCCAGTATCCGTCGAGGTAAAGAACGACATTGGTGCACTAAGTACATTAGCTCGTCCAGTTTCTAAGGCTATGCTCTTAGTTTTCACCTACTTTACAAGACTCCTCAGCATTCTCTTATGCAACTCCAATCCGGATTTTGGAACCAAGACACACATCAGTTGGCTAGATATTTCAGAAATATGTCTTTGCAAAGGATTCATTACAGTATTGACTTACTAGCACATCAGGAAGAAAATAATCATTAAAGATAAGACCAAACCAGCGTAGACCAAGATATACATCAACAAATTGTCTCCGTACGTTGAGGAGGCCCAATTTTGTAGCCAAACGGCTGTTTAAAAAGTTTAGTCTCGTTCATTTCTGGGTTTGATATAAAGCAAAATAAATATTCCCTGTCTCTTGGAATTTTGGGTGGAAAAGTAGAAATTAATAATTAATACTCACTTTGATAGGTAATCGAAGCGGCACTAGCGCAGGTGATGAACATATAAAGAAGGGCACTTCCAATCCCTAATGAGCGAGCATAGTACGTATAAACAGACCATTCTCTTGAGTGTTCTGATAGAGCTACCTCGTCCTCGTTCCTATTGTTGAGGATAGCCTGAGGAGATGCGTTTTCATCTGGAACTGCCGGTATCAAACTATCATCCCTGCCTTCCAAGGAAAGACGACGAACAAAACCTTCTGAAGCGTTCAATTCCTCAAATGATCCTTGCTGGGTGATTCTCCCATTGTCAAGGGCAATGATGTGGTCTGCCGTGGGGATCCAGCGCACTAGTAATCAGAAAAAGAAACTATTAGAAACAAGTCTCTAAAAGAGATATTTAATGCTAACCTGAATGAGTTACTAGAATAATAGTCATTCCCAACTTTCTAAAAAGCCCATCTGATCCTAGCAATTTCGTGAAAATGTGCTTCTCAGTTGTAGAGTCCAATCCACTAAAAATATCATCCAAAATCACAATCTTCGCCTTAGAATAGATTGCGCGAGCAAGTGACTAGCCATGATTAGTTTTTGTTGTTTAGTTTCTCGCGGACTAATTCATCTCACCAGCCTTTGTTTTTGACCACCACTTAGAGCAAATCCTTGGCTGCCTACCTGCGTAGCATCGCCCATTGGTAAATCGGAGAAGTCGTCAGTCAAGCCGCAAGCATCTGTTACTGTCTTATACCAGATATCATCGTAGATGGAAATTCCTCGAATGTTTTCTCGTACGGTGTTATTTAGTAGCCATGCTTTCTGCTCACAGAAAGCAACAGATCCAGGAAGTGCTGATATCGACCCGCTTACCAGTCTGGTTTCACCCAGTAGGGATTTCAACAATGTCGACTTTCCAGACCCAACACTATTAAGCACAAGCTATAGTTAGCAAAAAGTATCCATTCCAATTGAAAAGGTCAACACTCACGGGCCAACAACCACGTTGATACTGGACCATAAAATATTGAATGTGACGTTGTGTAATATGGGCTCGTCTTTCGACCAACCAAACGTAGCATCCGCAGCAGACAACAGAAGCGAACGATTGGCACTTGGCTTTAGCTCCTTCAACTCTATTTCTGAGCTTGGCGGAGTATTAGAATTAGCCCCAAGGCTACTATTTGAATATGAACGGGTTTTCGTTGAATTTTTCTCCGACATCAAAAAGAGTTGTACACGCGTAAGACATACCACAGCGCTGGAAAGGTTGGGGACCCCTTGAATCAAGGTGAAGATTGGATCTATAGCTATCATTATAAGCGTCAAGGATGTGAACAATATTCCTTCGTCAAAGGCGCGGCCTTGGACTTTGATTAAGACCGCATAGATGGCAAAAGAGGCTAATGTGCAACAGCTGACCATCGTATTTGCTATATATTTGTCAGCAAGATACCCCTTCATTGTTGAATTAAGGCTTACAGATTGAATTTACGAGAGAATCAAAAATACGATATGTCCTATTTCAGTCAGGAGGGAAATGGCTGGGTGTAGTTCATGGGCAACATACTTGCCAATTTCTATCTCGGAAACACGGAACTGTTGGATTTCCTCAAATGCCTCTTCTCCCATACCCATTAACTTCAAACCCTTCATAAACGAGATATTACGAACGGTGGCTTCTATTCTGCGTTCAGTGGCAGAAAGCCAGCGTTGACGGGATCGCATAAGCTGTGGCGACATGAACCCGACGAGAGTGGAAAGAACTGTATATTCCCATGGTTAGTTATTAAGAATGAAGCGTTACTCGGAGTGATATTTTACTTAGAATTGTGACTAAGGGGGCAACAAAACTAAGGCACGGTGTTATTAGTAATGAGTTTCCAAGTGGGCAGAAAGTAACACTTACGCCCAGCTAATTTGTTTATATATCAACCACATCGCAACTCCTAGAGTAATTACACTAGCCCAAACCTCATGTAATGCGTCCAGGCCATTCATAATAATATCGATATCATTATTGATCAGTGTCGATGTGGTACCTGTACCCAGTGCCGTTGAATCAACCTCAAGGGCTGTGTCATAAATGGCTGTAACGACAACATTTCGTACTTCTAGCATACAGGTATTCAGAGCATGATGATATTGGGCTTTGGTTAATCCAATCAACAAATAAACAAGGCCAATGGCGGCAATTAAGCCGTACCCAATGCTGATATCTTGCGCGGGGTCAGCGATGAAAGACAATATTCGCTGTAGAACGAATGGCTGGGCGAACATGACCGCAATCCAAGCTAATCGAGGAAGAATTGGGGCGAGAACATATGGTCTGGTTGTTTTCAGCAAGACTCGCAGGAGATAAGTTTTCGACGAAGTGTCAGGGCAGTCGTTCCAATTCCTTTGGAACTCAATTCTTCGGCGTTCTGATGTGTTCTCATCCTCGATATCAAACAGATCTTCCATCATCAATTGGTGATTACGTCCTGCTCATGGTTCATGTTACTAATTAACCTTAGGGGTTTCTTGAGGCTACTATGCTGATTCTCACCTTTCCATAATAATGGATTCAACCAATAAGACGACGCATGACTGAGGAGACCACTTGTATGTTCCGGGGTGCTCCCCTGAAAATAGCCCATTAACCACTTCGTTTTCGCATAACTTTCGGTCACAAAAATAACGGTTTTCAGTGCAACTGCCGCAGAGAACACGCCCGTTACAGCACGATCGCACCCAATCAACCACAGGGAGCGACACTGCGCGGCATCAAATAATAGCGTGGGGAGCAGAAAGAGGGCGAGGATATCACTTGGCTTGACAGCATGTCGATGCTCATAATACGAAAGAGCCCCCAGCGAGAAGTTGCTAACAAGAGTAATAGCGGTCGCTCCCATTGTTGCCTTTGTGCGGCAACGGTTGTTGCGTCCCCACAGCACCAAAAGGGCTATATTTAGGGCTGAGAAAATAGCGATAATGATCTTTAAATTAAAGGGAAATCAGCACCATCGTAGGTGGTATAGCGCAAAGAAATATGGGATAACTGGCTAGCTAGCTTACAGATTTGAAATGTGCGAAGGCATTGCCTTTGACTTTAACACTGGTCTGGCGTAGGAAGTGGATGCGGATTGGACCGATGAGCAAGAGGAGCGCAGCGGGGAGGATAGTGAGAATACTCTGCTCAAAGAGGAGGGTGAAGTCGATTGAGCCATGGCAGTCACCTGCCGAGGGCCCGAAGGAATTGTCGAGCTCTAAACAATGGTCTTGCATAGCTTCGTGGGATATACAAGAAAGATTTGGTACAGCAACACAACAACAAGCTGTTAGAACACTTTCACTTCAGCAGTTCTATAGTTCAATTGTGGATTAACCAACTGTCCAAACCATACAGTGGGAAACAAGCAGGACCTAGCCAGTGGCACCACTCTCTCAGGGTGATGTGCTCTGTGAACGAGGCAGGCTGACACATTGTGGCCTGTAATACCACCCCCACAAGCTATAACGTAAGAGGCCCTGCAATACATGTATTATATGCGCTCGCCTTCTCCGTCCCCACTCTTCAGCTGCTATGATTTCCTTGCCAAGTGCTCGTACTAGTTCTGTGACACTCTCCTCTGTGAGGGAGTTTCTCATTTTGATAGAGTCCATCAAGTGGACAAATTTAAGTGAGAGTAAGTAAGGGTAAGTAAGAGCTAGCTCCTTGTGGTGGTGTGCACGGGCCATGTTACCAAGCATTGCAATTTGCTAGCCACATAAGGAATAGATGCCGGCCGTTCATCCACAATCAATCCTTCGGCCCCCTGTATAGTATATAGTTATTTTACATGTTCTTTTGACTCCCGAGGATGCGCCAGTAATCCTACTAACCTGGCCTAACACCACCACCCTATTTTGACTACCCTCCTCTTGGCAGACCTAACACTCTTAAGCATTCGGCATTTTGGTTAGCGGCTGAGCCTCAATTGGTTGTTTGTTTAGTTGTAGCCTTATCTGAGAGGCAGAAACCTCTTTTACATAACATTGGCTCTTATAGATAGCTCTACTCTGTACCAAACTGGTTGGAACCATATTCTCTTAAAAGGCTAGTTACAAGGTGGACTCTTGATTGGTTAGTGTTGTAAAGTGATAATATAAATGGTAATTTAACCGGGCTTCATGTTGTGATCAGATTTTTCAGGCTCCAACCAGTTGTGCAACGTTCCAGTTGTCCTACCGTGCAGGGCTAAAGGTTTGTCGGGTTTGGTATTGGGGGAGAAGTCCGTACAACGAGAATTCGGGGTTCTTTAAATAGAATTAAAGACGTTACTAAGTAAACAATCTTTATTACTAAGTATGAAGGGTTGAGCACGTGGCTCTTATCTAATACAAACTATTTACTTACATAGAGCTTGATTAAGCTTTCGGGATCCTGGGATCTATGGATCTATCACGTGATATGTGGAGCTGGGTTAGAACCGCGACCACCGATATCAGCTCACCATCCCGCAGAGCTTAGATTATGAGAAGAAGACCTTCAAATAAGCTTCTTCTCAAAGTTATAAACAGCTATACAAATCGTTGCCATAGCAACTTATGTTGTATACAGTCGTTTGTGCATAATAACAACGCTAGTCATTTGACCGAGTCCAATTACCCCGTCAAAAAACAAAATATCTACTGCTTTGGAAAGTAAATGTTATTATTGAGCTCATAAAATTGTACTACCTATTGGCTGTCTCTTACATATACTGTCGTCTTAGTCAAAGTCAAATTTGTAAAGTCGTGATCTGTGGCTATTTATGCGGCCAAGTGAGTGATATGCGTAAAAGTTGAAAAGAAGTGAGAGTGACGACAAAAAGTGTAGGAAATCCAGAAAACCCCCAAGTAATTAATGCAAACAGATACTTCTACTATGGCTACATACCAAGCGAAGCTCAGATGAATTGAAGAAATTTTTGACAGTTAACTTTTGTTAATGTTGATAGATCTTCCTGTTACTTTAACAAGTTTTCCAACATCAGCTTCGATGTATAAATCGAGCCTTGTAGCTGCTTGATCTTTTCATCTTTTTTCTGTACCAATTCTTCCAATTCGTCGATATAAGCAATAGCATCGATGAGCACCTGCGACCGGCTCTGTCTCGGACTTCCACTCACAATCTCACTACTTTCTGGCCCATTTTGCTCAACCCCCGCCTCTGAACCGTCGTCTTCTGTGAATCGTTTCCTCTTGATTTCTTGCATTCGCATCTGTAGTTGATTAAATTTCTCGTTGAGACTTGTGCGGTACCGTTTCTCCACCGAGTAATGTTTCCGGAAATTCTTCTCATTAGTGACCTTACTACTCTTCTTGGGCGTGTCGTGTGAGAGATTCTCAGAGGCCGCGCCAGCAACTGATGCAGATGTGCTTCTATATCCATTTGGGTCCAATGCGTTGGCTATTGTAGTGTCCTCTTCGAAACCATATATCTCTCTTATTTCTGTTTGTTGAATGGATTGTTTGGAGGGAAGTTGTAGCTCATATTCGAAGTAAATTGGCGATGGCGAATAGGCAAATGTGGACTGCAGACTTGATGCGCCATCGTGGTTGAAACGGTGACCATTGGTGGAAGAGTCGTTGTGGAAGAACTCTGTAGTAAATGAGTATAGATACTCTACACTTTAGAAGAAGGCGAATTGCACCCACCAGAACCTGAAGAACTCTGCCATGACTCTTCAGTGGGATGTATATGGCCAAATGACGCGCTCTGTGTTAATGGGAAAACCGATCGGCCATCCTCCGTATCCCAATTGTCGGACATTCTTGGAACTCACGCGGTTGGGGCAGAAACATAACGATGGGCTAGCCATCTAGAAGTCCTGCAGCTATTCTCTTACTGGCTACAAAAAGGATAGCTCGTCACGTGCTGCAGATGCCAGCGTCCGGAGTTAGGCTATGGCATCTGACACGGATGAGCTCAGAAATCCCCGTGTTAGGTCATTTTATATTTATATAGACAAGGGTTTTCTACAGACCATAATCTTCGCCCTGGCAAGGGTACTTACTGTAGCTGTGCCGTGGTGCCACCCCGCATTGTTACATGGCCGCTTTCGCTCCTTTGGCTGACAATCTAGCATTCCGCATGCATAAGCCGCAGACACGACAGCAGCTGGCGTGCCGGGCGCCGTAGAGTTGATGTGGAATCTCCGGTGCAAGGACACACCATCGATATCGTGGCCTCACCGCCGAGCATCCCAGCTCGGCTATGGCTGCTATGGCTGTTATGGCTGAAAGGAGGAGCAAAGAGAGGTAATGAGAAATATGAGCAACGAGGATATAAGCACATGTGTAGTATGTGTAGTAAGAGTATATAGTCTTCATTTACCTCTCCATCGTCTCCAATAAACTTAGGATTGTTCTGTCAAGGCAGGGCTACTTAATGTAGAGCGTCGTACTATTGTCCTGCCCTTTCTAGCCATCGAGATAGAAGGATGCATAGACAAACCTCTTTTTGGCGGGATATGCTCGCTGGGGCTTCGCCTGCTGGCAGCTTGTTCCCTCGCTCCGGGGAAGAGATAGTGGGAAGCCGAAATATTCGAACCTGCCGTCAAGCGGCAGCTTTAACATCAATCAACACAGCCAGCACGGCAGCACTAATTGTGGGAGCATGGGCGATTGTTGCCGCAAGGTATTTGGAAACAGAGGATGTGGTGATTGGAGTGATGGTAGATGGTTGTGAATCTACAAGCGATATATTGCCGATGAGGATTTCGGTGCATCACTCAGAACATATCGAGCACTATCTGGAGTCGATTTCCGAGCAGAGGGAGGCCATAGCCCGCGTTGGGAATACAGGAATGGAAGCTATTCGGCAACTCAGTCCAGAGATCGAGGCCGCCTGTGCTTTTCAAGAGGCACTTGCAATCCAAACAACACGCGACATTGGTCATCTCGGCTCCTCAGAACTACTTCAAGATTATGTCCTGTCGGTCGGCTACTATATTCGGGGCCAGCAAGCCACAGTCGAGGTCATTTTCGATGAGAATATCGTTTCCGAAGCCCGGATTCAGAGATGGCTATGTCACTTGGAGTTTGTCGTGCAGCAGCTATGCAGTGTACCTGGTGAGACGCGTATTGAGGATATTCAGATCTTCAGTCCCGACGATGAACTCAAGGTCCGGAAGTTCAACGGCACACTTACCAGCAGGATAGATTCCTGTATACACCAGATATTCACAGAGCAAGTGGCACTGCGACCACATGCCGAGGCCATATGCTCTTGGGATGGAAGCTTTACTTACAGTGAACTTGACGGTCTATCAACTAGGCTGAGTCACCACTTCATCGACCTGGGAGTTCGTCCTGGAATTCTGGTGCCCGTTTGCTTCGATAAATCAGCCTGGACGGTGGTATCAATGCTGGCCGTATTGAAAGCCGGAGGGGCCTGTGTTGCTATTGATGCCCAACAGCCCGTGGCGAGGCTTCAGGTGATTGTACAGGATACTGGCGCCCAGCTCATTGTTTGTGCAATACAGCATGTCGCACTTTGTCAAGAGCTTGTTCAGAGAGTTGTCGCTATCCATCCAGCCTTCGTATATAGCCTACCTGAAAATCTACAAGCATTGACTACACCTGTCACATCTCACGATGCAGCATTTGTTGTCTTCACTTCTGGAAGCACAGGAGTTCCCAAGGGTATTGTTCTCGAACACGGCGCGCTTTGTACGAGTGCGGAAGCTCATGGATCCACGTGGAATATCAACCCCACAACAAGAGTCTTTCAATTCGTTGCGTATACCTTTGATATCAGCCTGGGAGACATCTTTACCTCCCTCATGCGAGGTGCCTGCGTATGTATACCATCGTCTGAAGACCGGTCTAATAATTTGGCTGGAGCCATCAACAAGTTAAAGGCGAACTGGGCAGTCCTGAACCCGTTCGTGGCCAGTCTCCTCCGTCCCGCTGATGTGCCCTGTTTGTCAACCCTTCTAGTGGGAGGAGAGTCTACCACTCCAAAGGTGATTCGCACTTGGGCTGATGCAGTAGATCTCATTTCCGTCTATGGGCCAGCTGAAGCGTCGATACATTGTATGAGTACCGAGCCACGGGCCATTACTAGCAAGCCTGAGTACCTGGGGAAGCATTTTGGATGTCGCCTTTGGATAGTAGAGCCATGGAATCATAATAGACTTACACCTATCGGCTGTGTAGGGGAACTTCTCATCGAGGGCCATATCCTGGCTAGAGGGTATCTTAATCGTCCAGAGGCCACCAATAAAGCCTTTTTAGCATCTGTAAGTTGGTTGGATACGGATCAAAACAATGACCACGGACAATCGGCCCGCCTCTATAAAACCGGAGATTTGGTGAGGTTTAATGAGGAAGGCACTCTGAACTTCGTCGGTCGAAAAGATACACAAGCGAAAATCCGCGGTCAGAGGATCGAGCTAGGCGAGATTGAACATCATATTACACTTGCTATGCCACGAATGAAGGGTATAGCTGTTCAGGTAGTGAATCCGCCTGGTAGGCCAGAGACAAAAGTCATTGCTGCCTTTGTGTCCTTGGATATTAAACTCGAGGGTAGCAGCGACTTGGTGATGCACATGTCAGAGTCCTTATTCTCTACTTTCTTTTCTCTTGAGACGACTTTGAAGAAGGCTTTACCCTCATATATGGTCCCATCCGTTTATATCCCTTTAAAGGAAATCAAATTAACGGCCAATGGGAAGCTGGACCGCAAGGCCCTGCATCAGATCGTATCGAATCTCTCGAATGAGCAGTGGGCGCAGTTCTCACTAGTCCAATCTGAATATCAAGCCCCGCAGACTGCTATGGAAAGGAGACTCCGGGGTCTATGGGCCCAAGTTCTCAGGATAGAAGAGGAATCTTTGATCGGAGCATCCGACAACTTCTTCAGACGAGGTGGCGATTCCTTGGCTAGCATGAATCTGACTGTTGCTGCCCGTGCTAATGGCCTCTCTATCAACGTGTCAGAGATTTTTGAAAATCCTGTACTGCACCAAATGGCCAAGGTCATTCGAGAGAACCCCTCGACGACTCTTGAGAATCATGTTACCGTCACTCCCTTTAGTTTGATCAAGGCCAATGACGTCGAACACCTCAAGGTAGCAGCTTCCAATCAATGTCAAATTTTGAAAGGAAACATACAAAATATCTACCCCTGCACACCACTTCAAACTGGACTTATAGCACTTTCTTTAGGCAATAGCGGGGCATATATTGGTCAGTTTATATTTAACTTGGATGCATTAACAGATATGGAGAAGCTTGGAGAAGCATGGTCTTCTGTCTTCCGACAAAATCCTATTCTTCGAACCCGAATCGTGCGTGCGTCAAATTCAGAGCTCCTGCAAGTAGTCACAGAAGATGAATTCAAGTACTCCTACATCGGGAAATGTGACAATTTAGATGTGTATCTTGCACAGGATAAGCTCATCCCAATGACATATGGAGAGCCACTCAATCGCTGGGCAATTATCACAGACAGTAGTACTGGTATACGCCACCTAGTCTGGACGGCTCACCACTCAACCTATGACGGTTGGTCGGTTCCCCGGCTTATAAGCTGTGTCGAACAAACTTACCATCAGATACCAAGCCCTGAAACTCTTGGGATAGACACTTTCCTTAGATACACTCAAAATATTGACTTGAAAGCCGGGGCTACCTTTTGGCAGAATCTCCTCGAAGGGGCTTCCACACCATCCTTCCCAGCTTCACGAGTCAAAAAGCTACAACCACTCACGGATGGAAAGATTGTTCATAAATTCGAAGTTACTCTTGCCCCACAAATGGATACAACAATTGCGACAGCTATTAGGGCTGCATGGGCCCTAATAGTAGCACGCTACGAGGACTCGTCAGACGTTGTGTTCGGCATGACCCTTAGCTGTCGTGATGTACCTATGCCAATGATCGAAGCAGTCGTGGGACCTACCATTTCCACCGTACCGGTACGAGTGCACTTTGATAAGAATGAAACTGTAGAAGAATTTCTCCACCGCCTTCAAAGCCAAAGTAGCGAGATGATTGAGTTTGCAAGCATGGGGCTCCAGAATATCAGTGATTTGAGCACCTCGGCATCTACAGCTACTGCGTTCCGGACACTATTGGTCATCCAGCCTGACTACTCTCTATACCCTTCAACGGGGAAATTGCCGTTTGAAAGGACGATGACCAGTTCTGAAATGGAAAATTCACTCACATATCCACTTGTATGGGAGTGTTTCCTTAACAAGACCAACGGGTTGGTCATTAAAGCGAGTTTCGATAGCGATACAATCCATACAAGCCAAGTCTCAAGAATCGCGCGACAGTTTGAACATGTCCTCTCACAGATATGCTGCCGAGAATCGACAACGAGGATACAAGACTTGGAATTGATCAGTCCATTTGATATTACGGACATCAGACAATGGAATCAATCTGTACCGGAGCCGATAGAAAGTAGTCTACATACACTTCTTGAGGAACGTGTCAAAATTCAACCAGATGCGTTGGTGGTCTCTGCGAGGGATGGCGATATGACATATAAAGAGCTCGACTACCTAGCAACAAGATTGGCTGTCTTTCTTAGAGACGCTGGGGTGGTTACAAATACCTTTGTACCATTCTGCATGGAGAAATCCATGTATGCGATAGTTAGCATCATCGCTATTCTCAAGGCTGGCGGTGTCTGCGTCCCTATCGCAGTCACAGATCCTCTGTCTCGTCAAACCGCTATCATCGAAGAATGTCAAGCCAAGATCGTCCTCGTGTCATCGTCAATCTCAGGAAGATTCTCAGACCTGGTCCGAGAAGTGGTTATCGTGCCTTCTTTCGTCAAAAGTCTCCCTGTGAAAGTAATAGACTGTCCCAGTAGTCAACCAGGAGATTTAGCTTATGTTTTCTTCACCTCGGGTAGTACAGGCAAGCCGAAAGGAGTACTCTTAACTCACAGTGCATTATGCACTTCTGTCATAGAGATAGCGAAGTTATTCGGCTGTTCTCATAGAACTCGAGCATTCCAATTCGGGTCGTTTACTTTTGATATCAGCGTTAGCGATATATTTGGCACCATTTTTGCTGGTGGCTGTATTTGTATCCCTTCTGAAGCAGACCGACTCGGTGGTTTAGCAGTCAGCATTCGATATTTCCAAGCAAATCTCCTCCTCGCCACTCCAACCGTATCCCGATTACTAAAATATTCAGAAGTCCCTACCTTGGAAACCCTAGCCATTGGCGGAGAGGAGATAACACAAAGTGATATAGTGGCATGGGCTGATCATGTCAAGTTTATCCAGGTCTATGGTGCCACCGAATGCTCTATCTTCAATACCACCGTGATCATGCAGAGTGGGTGCGATCCGGCAAATGTGGGAAGGTCATTCTCCATGCGTACTTGGATCACGGAGATTGATGATAATGATCGATTAGCTCCTATTGGAGCTGTGGGAGAATTGTTCTTGGAGGGGCCTTGTATCGCTTTGGGGTATTTGAATCAGGAAGATCTCACAAGGAAAAGCTTTATCGAACATCAGAAATGGATGGATAACGTAGGCCCGAAAGGAAATCGAACAATTTATAGGACTGGCGATCTGGTGAAGTTTAATATGGATGGATCACTGAGTTTCGTTCGACGCAAGGATACCCAGGTGAAAGTTCGAGGGTACAGAGTGGAGCTAGGAGAAGTAGAGTACCAGGTCAAAAGAAACCTTCCACCAGCAACAGAAGTTGTAGTCGATGTTCTTAAGCCACTAGATGAAAAGGATACGATCTTGGTAGTATTTGTCGTCATTTCCAGCTCCGATGAATCTTTTCAAGGCACCATCATCATTCCTAAGTCTCACCACGCCATTCCAGAAATTCAGAAGCTCCTCCTCCCCAGCCTCCGCGAGAAGCTGGCTGTCGACTTGCCTGTGCACATGCTTCCCACAGCATACATTCCTATCTCCAAAATCCCATTATCTACCTCTGGCAAAACCGACCGCAATCTCCTACGCCAGCACGCAAGTCAACTCTCCATGCACGATCTGACGTCTCTCTCATCTCTTCCGTCTTGTGGGGCGAAATCTCATTATCCCTCAACCCCGATGGAGGTTAAGCTCCTCGACTTATGGAGACAGATTCTTAGCATCAAAGTGGAGGACATAACAAATGACTCAAGCTTTTTCGTCGTTGGCGGGAACTCGTTGTCAGCAATCTTTCTTGTTGCGCTGGCACGGGATGTAAATATTGAGCTTGCAGTAGCTGATATCTTTAAGTTTCCTTTGTTGGGTGATATGGCAAGACTGGCGAGGCCACTGGTGGCAGAATCGGAAGTAAAGGAACAGGTTAAGAAGTTTTCGTTGCTGAAGCGTAGGTTGAAGATGGGAGCGCCTAAAACTGCAGGAGTGTGATGTCTTAATCACCCAGTTTAGTTTAGTTTAGTTTGACAAGTTATAAAATGCATATTGTAGCAAGCTGAAGTCAATAAGAAATTAGCAATACTATTACTTCTTTTGGGGGCATCTAACAACTTTTAAGCTTTGGGCTATCTCCTGTTGATTTCTATACCAATCTAACACTTATAGTAGAATTTTCAATTTCGTATATCCTTAGCTTCAGCTTCAGCTTCTCCCCTTTTTTACAGTTCTAGTTGATGACACTAAAATACTGTCTCTCTCTCAGGATGGTATGGCGTGATGTGGTGGGGATTCACTCGCTGAGAAGGGAGGGATATCTCTCTTCTCCTTTTGACCCTTTTTTTCCCCTCTTCTTCACTTTTGCCTTATCTCTTGGAGATTTGGAGGAGATAAAGAAAGAAAAGAAAGAGAGAAGAGGAAAAAAAAGTAGGTACAAAGGGATGATGAAGGATAGACAGGAAAAGCACCTTGCTCTTATTTTGAGTAAGGGAAAGGGAAAAAGAGAAAAGAAGTTAGTTTAGAGGAATTTACTGCTTTTGGGAAGAAAAAGGAAGAAAAATAGAATTGCGGGACAGAATAAGTAATATATGAATGAAAACATGTTACAAGGAGTCTGTCTATATTGCGTTTAGAAATGGGTTAGGGAGCCGATTCTTTTGATTTTTTAATTTAATTTATTTAAATTTAAATTAAAGGGCAGAGAAATGCCTAACTAAAAACATCAGCTTTACTATTCCCAGAATCTCCTTCTCAGGATATCGTCATCGAAGTCCAGCAACTCCCCAATCCGAGGATGGTAATTTCCGGACTGTCTTTTTCCATTTGTCCACGTCCAATCATTCGAGTCAAATTTGTCTAGTGTGGCCCTTTTTCGCTTGTTATCCTCGCCCGGTTCTCTCCATAGCTTTGCGTAGTCACGATGGTCGTCGTGTTTGATTTCTAGCCATCCCTTGCTGTTCCCATCACGTTTCCGTTCGCCGTTGTACATCATAAATTTCAGACCTATTGCATTTCGAAGTCCCTGGACGTATCGATAAAGCTCTTTGTCGCTACTCTTCTCAGACAATTTGACATCAGAGTGGAGTTTCAGACTGGTTAATCTGACCCATTGGGAAGACCAGTCTATTCCCATTTCGCCGTCTCCCTTCCATCGTAATGCCGGTGCCCAGTCCGTACATCCAGTAAGATCGATATACTCTAGTCCATACAAAATGGTTGCCAATCTGCGCATTATGGAAGCGGCCTCGCGATAATCATTGTCAACCGTGTGGGAATAATAGTTTGTACCACCTGCTTGATAGGTTTTCCCAAACGATGATGTGACAATTGCATTTTGGGAATTCGGGGTCATACAAGGGACGGGCCAGTGTGCTAATGAAAGATGTGTGAGTGCCGGGACGTGTTTCGCGAATCGGATAAATCGTGGCCAAGATATCCCTGGAGGGGGGTGTGATAGAGAAAGGTGTGTAAGATGTGGTATGGTTGGTCCTAATGATCGTGATATTGTTACCTCCCAGGACTCTTCGGCTTCTTCCCCTGGTTGTGTGTGCCTTTCGACAAGTTCGGTGAGTTGCTTAAACGAGATGGATCGTCCGACAGAACCGGACAAGTCCAATCGATAAAACCCTTCATTATCTAGTTGGTCTTCCACAGTCTCGTTGGATTTAGGGGGGGTAATAACAGCCATCAAGTTCTCAAATCCAACTCCATCCTCTGGACCGTAAACTGCAATGTTACTCAATAGTTCCATCCTCAGGTTGGTAGGAATCTCTGAGAGATTGTTCCTCTCCCATTCCGCTATAAATTCCCATTCTATGGCCATGCGCCGCAGGCACATACCCAGCAAGCTTCCAGATTTCTTGCTGTTGGAATTGGATTCCATATCGAATTGATTGGAAATCTTCGGTAAG
>Ga0247734_1000550_pt1 | contig 32092 bp, 28 predicted proteins | sample UWRJL103311B2_FD_180933 | JGI IMG/M metagenome (GOLD analysis project Ga0247734, IMG submission 180933) | Plant litter microbial communities from Arlington Agricultural Research Station in Wisconsin, United States - UWRJ-L103-311B-2 | ecosystem: Environmental > Terrestrial > Plant litter >...
GGATTTGGGCAGATATCAGAAGGCTAATAGTGTATTAATCTGAACCAACAACTCCCCCCCCCCCTTTATGATGAATCTATCAACTTTCCCACTACGCAGCAGCAATTAACCCCATTGCCGCATCACCGAAACTCCCAGGGCGAAGAAATACTACACTTGGAGCCAGACGAACGTATAAAAATGATGAATTGTTTGTTTTGTTTTCTTCTGGAGTGAAAATAAATAGATCGATATACTGATGGGTGGTTTCGGAAGGCGGTGTTTGGTTGTTGGGCTTGGAGGCTGTGGAGAGCACTTTGCGGGTAGGTGGAGAAGGGTAGTAAGTGCCAAGGTTGTGAGTTAATATGGAGGACTTGAGAGCGGTGATGTGAGGAGGTTGGGCATCCAATGATCATCGAGGCTCATGCGGTTGAATGTGAGCAATAGATAGATCTGTTAGTTTGCTATGTTGATTTGAGGCTTTGATGACTAGTGTTTAGTGTTTAGTGTTTAGTGTGTCATATGATAAGTCTGGTCTATATCAGGATGGGTTAGAGAAACTAAAAATGGCTTGTGATTGAAGTGACGGGAGATGTTAGGAACTTGACTATCTAAAAGTGACTTAATATACATGCAATATCCAAAACATAGACCCAGAGGTTCTAAGCAACAAGTGTTGGTGAAGCCATTGATACAGAGAACTCCCGCTCAACAGCGCACGGTATTTCATTGCAGCAGAAAAAGTCAATACCTGACTAGAGCCGTTGAAGAGCAAGAGGCGCAAACGTTGCCAGATATCTTAAGCTGGTTTCCATACTACTCAACACACCAACGAAGCCACTATGTTGTTGGGGTAGTCTGGAGAAGAGTCAATAAGTGTGACGGAAAAGGCATATAATGTTTGACTAATGCGAACTCACCTGTCATTGAATCTACTAGTCGCCGACGGGAAGGGCCTCTTTCCACCCAGATCTCTAGATCTGTCAAGCATGATTTCTGCCGTCGGATAATCGTGAATGAGGTATCCGGAGATCGCCTAATGTGCTGCTTGAGGAATATCAGCCAACGTATTATAGACATTATGATGCCAGTACTTACTTGATCCCGACCGTCTGACATGAGGCTTTCCAAAGCTCTTGGGTCGTAGCTTCTAGACTTGAGGCATTTCCACATAATTAAGAGCGAGGGCGGCAAGCTGACAAATAGGCAAAGAATGCCAACGATTGCCTCAATAGATATAGACATTTGGATATGGGGAGTTGGAAGTGAATCGTTGATCAAAAGGAGGGGCGAAGGAAACTGGCACTACAACAGATAGCAAATATATTGAATAAATTCCAAGGTGATTTGTTGATTTAAGATGCAGAGAGTAGAATATGTTATATACAAGACGGAAGGAAGAGACGTCGGTGCTTTCAATTTCGTACTCAGAATTCCCACTGGCTACGGGGAACTGAGAGGTTATGGAGGGCTCCAATAGACTTCTTTCAGAGACAGCTGATCTAAAGAAAACAAGGATATTGGTGTTTTCAATTTAATACTCAGAATTCTGAGAGCTATAGGAACAAGAGAGGTTGTGGAAGGTTCCAATAAAGTGTTTTGGAGGGCAGCTTACCTAATAAGAAAGAAAATGATATCAGTGCTTTCATTCCCTTACTCATAATGCCCAAGAACCCTGGGTAAGAGCGGTTGTGGAAGGCACCAATAGAAGTGCTTTAGGGGACACCTTGGAATAGGCCAAAGGAAAATACATGAAAGTAGAGATCCTCGAATGTAGAATCGGGTTTGGAAAGACTAAATCGACAAATCTTGCCCTGCAGGAACAGGCACAATCAGAGGCTGAGTCTCGGTAGAGCAAGAAACCCAAACGTAGCAAAAGGATTTGGAAAGATCAAATCAAACAGCCTTGACACGCCGGAACAGGCGCGGTTGGAGGCTGAGTCTCCGTAATTTTAGAGAAAGAAACCAAACGTAGCGGTTTGGAATCATATCAACAAAACTTGAGGTGCGGGAACAGGCTCTGTGAGGCAACGAAGGCTTTGGAACAAGCCAATCATATTGCTTCATCCCCAAAGTCCATGCAGACGATGAAAGTTCAAAGCCACAAGGTTTTGGAGTGAGCCAGTAATTTTATTAAGATCAGCCAGGGTCGGATCACTGTGCCTGGCGAATGAATATGAGGCAACTCTACATGCATGATAGCACTCTGCCTTCCCAGATATCCCTCCAGTTTTAAGCTGATATTCTACCATCACTATGAACACAAGTTACACCAAACGTGTCACTGCTACGTATTCTTCGACCAGCAATGGCTCCAACGGATGAAGAATGGGCGCGACATAAAAACACAATTCGATGCTTATTCCTCCAATTCAGCCTTGCCGAAGCGATGGCGCGCATGAGAGATGAACACTCATTTGTGGCAAGGTAAGAAGGGTTCATCGTAGAAATACGCGTGTTGTTATCTTTGTCTAATTTCCCAAAGCAAAACACAATATGAGAAACACTTCAGACAATGGCGGTTTCGAAAGAATTTGAGTCACAACGATGGGGAATGGACTTACATCCTGAACCGGAAGCGCAAACGTGATCAACTAGGCAAAGACAGTGAGGTTCTACTGCATGGGGTCCAAATTTCAGAAAAGACAATCAAGAAAAGACTGTCTCGGTATACTATCACCGAGTTGGAACAGATATGGAATCCCCTCCCAGGTAATTCCACCCCCGTAGAAGATGAGACATAAGATCTTTTACTAACTCAACTATTTGCCCCCAGAGGCAATACCACCAAGTCCGGAGTATATTTCGATACGAACACCAACTATGGCACTGTCTAGGCGGTCAGCGAGTCCTGCACTTGGTTTGGGCTTGAAAAAGCTTCAAGAAGACACAACAAAATGTGCTTTTGGTTCGGAACATCACAGTCAAGCCGATACCTGGTTAACGACTCCAATTGTCCAAAATACTTTTCCAAGGGAAATAGAAACCCAAAATCTGCCATATGTACAGTGCTCGAATTTCATTGTGCGAGGTAGATATCCCTTTCCAATTATTGTAAACACAGCTGGCTGATAAGAAAGCAGAAGTAAATGCGCTCAGTGGCAAGCTGAGTACAGCGGCTAGAGTTTCAGGAGTCAACTCTGACCTAGATATCCTGAATACTATATCTCCTCATGCAGCTGCCTTTGGTGTTCCGATCATCTCCAACACCACCATTATTAAATTTATTGCCCCAAAATTTGGGACAATGAGTTCAATTTCTTCTACAAGCCTCGAACTTCAGGACAAACTTCGGTCTCATCTAGATTGTTTATATCTAGAAAGGGATATGAACAGTTTGGATACACGCCTCTGCAGACTCTTTGGTCCCTACGACACTGATAGTTTCCAGGAATTCCATAGCTTCGTCATGTATTTCGCTTCAAACAACATGGGCCGCATCCAAGATGCCCAAGTTGTACTGGAATGGCTCCTCGATCAAGGTAGACCAATCTTGAAAAGAATGCTAGACATCCAACTCCCCACTGTACAGCAGTTCTTGGGTAGCATGGTTGATAGTTTGATCCGCATGAATAATACAAAGCTTGGCAAGGAACTGCTCGAAGCTACCAACCAGAGGCTATTTCCCGGACACCCAGAGAAGTTGCTCCTTGCAGCTGTTAAGTTTAACTGTGTGGAGTTGGTGATGGAGCTCCTTGATAAACTTGTCACAAATGAGATATACATAAACTCACCTCCGTATATAATGGAACGCACAATGCCAGTACTGGTAACTAATTGCGCCTCGCAATACGAATACAGAGTAGTACCTATTACTCTTCTTGGTACTACTGAAAATGTTTGTGTTGCTAGAAGATTGCTGGAAGTGGGCGCAGATGTCAACGCACTGCATTACGATATTGTCGACCAAGAAATGCTTCCGCCAGTCAAACGAGCGGCGCGTAAAGGTAATCGTGAGCTAGTTCACCTTTTCATGCAATACCGTGCGACTTTGAACGAGTGGAGTTCAGCCACTACTACTTTATTCGGAGCATTGGAGACAAGGAGATACGAGCTTGTATCACTCTTACTAGACGGGGGAGCAAGGACAGTGGGCTTACTTCAAGAAACTAATCATCCGGACAATGGGAATAGTGTTGATGATGAGGTGGATTTCCCGGCTATATACAGACATAGGATAAAGGCGACCGAACTTCAACTTGCGGTTCATATGGGACACCTAGAAATCATCAGTAGACTGCTGAGGCAGAACACTGACGAATTGCGAACGGGTGAATTTCGTTGGGTACCGCTGCGCGATGCTGCAAAGAGTGGAAACCTGAAGGTGGTTCGCCTTCTTCTTGCTTCTGGAGCAGATGTGAACGCCTCAAGCGATATTGATCATGTTTCATTTCTCCGTCGTACCAGACACTCTAGGGCCACTGTTCCAATGATCCCATCCACTCCACTTCTTGCGGCCGTTGAAGGTGGCCACCTTGAAGTGGTTCGGTTCCTTCTCAGCAAGAACGCAAACGTGAACGCAGTGGCTTTCGGGACACATGGTTCATCTGCTCTCGAAGCAGCAAAAAAGTTAAATTCGGAAGAAATTTCACGGTTGCTGAGAAGTCAAGGTGCAGTTGAAGTTTTACCTCAAACAGAAGCAGGGAGAATAATAGGGTTGAAGCTTGCAGCAAAGACAAAGGATATCGAAAAAGCAAAAGTGCTAGTGGCACACGGGGTAGATCCAGCCTGGATACTTGACATCGTCACTAGCGATTGTTGGCGCGAAAAGGGTTGGGGCCAAAATTCTCTAGCTGTATTCTTGGCAGTTTGTGGAGGAGATTTCAATATCCGTGGCGTTGAAACCGGATTATGCCCGCTGGAGGCTGCCCTTCGCGTCCTGGATTTCAAGACGGCTCTACGCATAGTTAGTGCGGGTGGGATACCTGAGGATACTTCTTCTATTTTCTCTCAATGGGACTTACTCGAGAGCTTGCCTCCAGCTAAGTATCCAGTCATCGTCAGATTACTGTTAGAACTATGCAGAATTTCCAGTAACACGCTATATCTTGGACGGGCACTTCAATTTGCAACCTTGGCCATGGATATGAATGTTATACAACATCTTGCAACTCTTGGCGCAGATGTTAACACAGAAGGCTGGGGAATGTATGGAAGAGCGCTGAGCATAGCTTTAATTGGGCGAAAATCAAAAGACAGCTGTGCCGTGATAGAGTATTTGGTATCGCTTGGAGCGGATGTAAATGCTGATTTCGGACAAGACACTGTCGATACATGCAGAACACCTCTTCAGCTAGCTGCAGCAAATGAACGGGGGCTTTCTCCCAGGCGGAACAAGGAAATTGTTCAGCTGTTGCTTGATAAAGGTGCTAGAATTAACGAGCCCCCTTTTGGAATATATGGTAGAACAGCACTACAAGCAGCGGCATCGAGCAGGAATCCTTCCTTTGAAACCATTAAACTCCTTCTGGATAATGGAGCTGATATCAATGCACCTCCGGCGGAAGAAGGAGGTTACACTGCACTTCAAGGAGCTGCAATGAAAGGTTACCTAAAAATAGCTTTCTTGCTCCTTGAGAGAGGTGCAGACCCTAATGCGTTGGGTGCAAAGATCGGTGGTGTAACAGCTTTAGAAGGAGCGGCCGAGAATGGCCATCTGGACATGGTTCAGCTTCTTCTTAACGCTGGAGCTAACAAAATTGAAAGTGCTGCTAAAAAAGCGGAGATTGAAGGTCAGAGTATTATTGCTGATCTTCTGAGAGAAAGACCAAAGATGTGAGAATGGTCAGTGAAATACTGGGCAAGGTTTTCCAGCTACTGCATTTAGTTCTCGACTATCCCCCAATAATGATTAATAATAAACTCACCATGTTCCTGTCGATATAGTCAGATAGATCCTCATCATTTAAAAAAAGAAGCAGGGCAGTTACAGCTCCACCCTCCAAAGTTCCTTGCTCTTTGCTTTTGCCTTCATGCTCTCTCATTCACAATTGCACTTCTAATCACATCTTCACTCATCTCACTCAACTCAATCACCTCCCATGGATGCATTATCCCTAAGCTATACACTCCTCCCCACACCCACTTTAGCCTAACTCACGCTAGCTAGCACAAGCAAGCCAGCCAACAATATTAATTATGGCCTCAGGCACCAACACTTAGTACTAGTATATAGCAATAGCGTTCCATCACAAAAACCTCTTCTCCTCTTTAGACTACACTGAATGCAAGAACCTTATCTTTTTTTTGTGTGACCCTGAAGCAACCTCCCCTCTTTGTCAAGTAGGTCCCATGACACATAAACTAGTCAAACAAATCTAATCTCATACATCTTCCAACATCAATCTCAACTCAATAACACTTCACACATGCAACACAAAATTTCAATTTCACACATGGCTTAAAGAAAAGAGCACCGTTATATACTCTCTCGTAAAACTCATTTGATGTCCCAACTTCTTCCCCTCCCAAAAATGTATCTTATACATTGTCGAAGTCATTTGTCAATTGCGAAATTTTGGTTGGGAAGAAAGACATTTTGGGATTAAGTGGGTGTTTGGTGACATACTACTATGTATGAGATAAACACTTGGTGTTAGAAATACTTTGATGCGTTGAGTAGGTAAAGCTGAAAGTGTAGATGTTTTGGGCTTCACACGTTTCCCCCTAACCTTAATTAAGCGAGATAGATCTATTACTTACAGCACAATCACAACAGAGGTGTCGCTTTCATATCATATCACAACACGAATCACTCATTTCCAAAACACCAGAACAGTTTCAAGTCAGCCACATACATTCAGGTATTCTATCAGCTGCTCTACTTTTCTTCCTCCCTCACACACAAAAGAAACACTATCGAACCCATCTCCCTCGCGTCTCGCTTTTGCCAGGACGCCAAAGCATCATTGTCCCAAAACAGGTATCCAGCAGCCAGCTCTTCTCCTAGCCAGCAAGGGGCCATCATAACGCATCCCAAAAACCACACATATACATCATGAAGAAAGCGGCAACAAATGTGCCTAAAATGCTAGTCCCAAGCCCAAATCATCTCAGCAATGCTCGCCCCAACAACAAATTCCCTCAAGAATATAGAAAGTGTAAAGATATCCAACGCAAGGAAAAAAATGGGTATAAAATGCAACATCACAAAAGATAGATATATGCAGTAAAAAATGAAGAAGATGTTGTGTGTGTGTATCTGTGGTTGTGTGTAAACTTTCCACATATTCAAAAGTTAAGGTATATATATGTGTGTATATATCGATCGCCGTTCGGTCCTGACAATCGTGTAATTGTAGATTGTTATTACGTATATCCAGACGTATTAGAAATATGGTATCAAAAATAAAGCCATGAGCAAGAAGTTGAGCACAATTATTCCGAGACCGGGACAAATGTGTTGTAACGGTTCTGGGCCGTTGGAAAAGGTGCAATATGGACAAGTTGAAGTTATTGACGAATATTTCTCCGCATAATCACCCAATTGAAGGGAGATTAAAGAAAGAGACCAGCAGCCACAAGCGCAATTGCGAAGCTGAAGAAACTGCTTGATACGGTAATATCGGCGGAGTTCTTCTCGCTTGAGGTGGTAGCAGCGGGTTTCACAGCTAAAGCGGTAGCTGGGGAGGTAGATTCAGTTCCGGTAGCAACCAGTTTAGTTGGGTTTGCGGCTTGGGTTTGGTTCTTATTCTGGAAGAGAACGTGGGGGTCGTTTCCACCTTTAGCTGTTGGGACAGTGGTGTTGACACTTGAGCTCTCTTCTAAGGTAGATGAGGACGACTCTTCGGAAGTTGTTGAGGTTGAAGACGGTGTTGAGCTTGTTGATTTCGGCTCAGTGGTGCTGGAGGGTTCCGGGGTAGGAGTTGGTGTTGGAGTTGGGGTTGGTGTGGGTGTAGGCGTGGGAGTAGGTGTTGGCTTTGCAGTGGTCTTTGGTGCCTCTGGGGTTTCCTCAGAGCTACCGCCTGAGCTACTCTCATCACCATTGATTGGGAAAACAACGATACGAGCAGTGGATCCTTTGGGAACAGTAACAACACAGAAATCGGCACCACCAGCTCCGGTAGCCGAGTTAGAGCTCTTGACTTTGCCGACCTCGGTTCCACTAATTTCGCAAGGGAGGCCAACGCAGTTACCATCGCATTCGAAGCGAAGACCAAAAGTGGGAGGAGCGGTCTTGTAAAGACTGGTCTCGAAGATTGTTGGGTTCCAGCCGATCTTTGCAAATGTCATGCCGTTGTTGTCGGTGTTTGCACCCGCAACATAATGTGCCCAGTTTCCAATTGCCTTTGAAGCGGTACCCCATACACAGGCATCCTTAGCCGAGACACCGGGAGTGTTGATATAGAAACTAATGAATGTCAGCTTAAACCAAACATCAATGTCTGACTGAAGACGTACTGTGCGGCAGTGCTAGCCCAGTAACTTGGGTCAGGAACTGCGAGTGTAGCGAATGAGTCGACGGCGGTGGGGATCAACATGGCCTCGTTACCTGGCAGGCAAGTTTGGCAAAATGACACCTCCCCCTTACACCTGTTATCAACCTTGATTGAGCCGGTACCCTTGATGCAATATGGCCTCTTTGGGAAAGGAACCTCGATTTCGCCGTTCTTATTGCAATAGAGACCACCATTCTGATACAAGTTAGCGACGCACCAGAAATAACCTCTTTTCTCTCGCCTACCATAGACTGGGGATAAGAATAAGTTGTTGCTGAAGGATCCCACTGGTTCATGACTTCTCCTGGAGGGCAGGCATATGGACACCAAGTATCAGTCGCGCATGGCTCATCGGGACTCATTGCCCATCCTCCATTCATCAAGTTTGGGGTGACCGCAACCAAACCCTTATCCTTAGGGAATGCGCAAGTGCCACGCTTCTGAATCTCGGCCGGTGATTCCTCTCGCCTAGTTGCATGCAATTTCCTGTGATGCAGATGATTGTGCCTTCGTCCCAACACCTCCAAACTGTGGCTGTGGCCATGTTTCGCGTCGCAGGGTGCGGAAAGTAATAGGATCGCGGTGCCAATGGCCGCTTGGATCTGGAGAAGCTGCATTATGAAGCTTATGATGAATTCTGTTCGATGGCCGAATTTCGCCGTGTAATCTCAGTGTATATACAGAGATTTCGGACCCAAAATATGCGAGTTTGCGGACTTGCTGGGGGATATTAAATGAATGACTGGACAGCGATTAGGTGCTAAAGAGCGTGGTGACAAGCAAGTGTCAAAGGATGAAGCGAAAGAGGTGAGGAGAGGAGAGGAGAGCGAGCGCGACGATGAGGATGAGGATAGCGAAGCTAAAGGGAGGGAGGAAAGGGAAAGGGAAGCGAGCGGGAGAAAGAGTAGTGGTGGCGAGGAGATGAGATTGAGATGAGCACCAAGAAACAGAGTTTCCTCGTACGTAGTGTCCAGCCTATCACAGCTGCGTAATGGTAGGTGGGCCCACTAATTGGACGGACACACTGCACCATAACGGTTCAGGGGAAATTACCTTCATTTTAGCCCCTAGGTGGGGCGGGGAGCCCATTGACCAATTACAATGCTAGATGGGACACCATCCATGCAGGTACAGACGACCGCCCCTGACGCTATTGGCCCTAACTAGTGGGACCCATCATTGCCAGCCAATCGTGTATTTGTCTTGGGAATGTTTGGTTGCAGTGGAATTCTGGTAGGTCATGTGACCGGGCGAGACCATGAAATCAGGGTTGTGATGAGCCCAGTGAGCGTAAACGCCGCCAATCTGGGGAAATGTAGCAGAGATTGCCCGTAAGATTTTGACATGATCCTAGGAACACAAATACCACCCAATTGAAAGCCTCGATATTTTAATAGAAAAATGATGATACAAGACCGAAAATAGACGTAAAGGAAACTGAAAATAGGATGGGAACAATCCGCTGCTACCCATACCCAAAATAAAACACAAGCAAAGCAAGACAAAGCAAAACAGAGCAAAACAGAGCAAACCCATCTATGGTTTCACATAACAAAGTTGGGCCCGGTCTAGCTGTCAGCGTGCCCCGTTCGGCGATTTGGTACCGTACTAAGGATTGTAATCCGTGCGGCAGAATCGTTCGTCCCATAAGAGCAGGAAATTCATGAAAGGTAGCGGAGCCTTTCAAATGATTGGAATCTCCCTTGGCTTGACCTCTGGTCCACTCTGGTAGATTTGATGCTCTCCCAGGCCTTCCTCTTTGGGAGACATGGCAATTGGGATTCCGTGCTTTCAGCCAGCTACTGGTGGATCAGCGTTTGTAGGGGGGGGGAGAACCCAACCTCAATCTCGAAACCCATGGCCATATCGGATCATCATCTCGATAGTTATCGGGGGATTATCCACCTGCTAAAGAGCTCCAAGTGAGCACAAGGGGGGCGGACGGACGTGGTGCGCGGACCGGTGCTTCGATCGAAAGACGATTTCTTGAACTTCCAGCTTGGTGGTCCTTGTAGTTCTTGGAACGACAGGTTTTCAACCAAATCAGCTACAGCTGAAGACAAAACGATCCTTTGCATCTGAACGCAAAGACGAACAGAAACAAAATTTGGAAGTTAGAAAAGGGGTAGGTTGCGAGTCAGATCAGTTAGTGAGAGTAAGCAGTCTCTTTTCTCTGGAATGAATTGATGTGAACCAACACAAGAGATAGATAAACTCAACATGTTCGATAATCAAATGGAAAGGTATGGAAAACTGGAAACTTGAAAATGACAAGCAACTGAAAGTACAAGGTCGGTTCCTTGGTCGCCCTACCTTGCATCAATGAACAGATGGTGCTCTGGTAAAGGTATTTATTGTAAAGATACTTATATGATTGGCTTGCATGAGGCTTCTAAATTGACTCTCATTGTGTCAGAGTTTTGGGATACCCTCAAATACAACAACCTGAAATGGCCTTGCACAAGTTTAGACTTGATCATGACAACATCTCAAATGTTGAGTAGTGTCTGATACTGTCACCGTCCTGTCCATTTTGAAACAGTCATATTCAAGGATTCACGGATATTCTAGAAATCGAAGACTATTCTTCAACCCAGTTCAATATCATCCTTGAGATGTTTGCCACTATATGGACGCCCATGATACTGTGGTATGGAGAGTAAAGAGCCAAGCAAGTCCAAAAGAAACGCCTCATGATCTCTAGAAATGAAACTCACCCCAACGTCACCAATACAAACCCTTGCGAGATCTCGTAAGCGCAGCTCAGATTCTCCCGTGCATGCAAGTAGGTCTTTGGAATCAATAATCAGCTCATCGGTAGCGTCACCAAATAGCATCGTGACAAGTGCTGGGTCTTGAATCAATCTCATGCAAAAATCTCCAAAAAGCCCATGTCGTAATATAAATTCCAGCGCCGAAGCGAACGTCATGGGCTTAGCATTGAGATGCGTGAGAGATGCTGAGCCAGCCCCGGTAAGAATGCGACGAATAGAAATAATCCCGTTTAACTGGGAAAGGAGAGACTCCAAATCTACCAAAGGCATTTCTTGGATTGTAACCCGACTGTAACAGATCTTGCGTCGGAAAACAAGGTTGCTGTATAGTGTGATCACAAGGCACGGAGCCATAATCACGTATCCCCACCACATCGTAGCTGAGACTAAAGATGCCATACCTACGATGAATCCAGCAATTCCGTACATGGCCGAGTGATGTTTGACCTAAAAAGGCATAATTAGAAATAGCTAGCAAAGAGTCATAACGTATCACATACCACGAGAATGCGATTTTGAAGGCGCCTTGCAACAGGATCTCCCCTTTCAAGTTCTAAGTTTCCAGCCTTAGAATGTTGATGTACTCGTCCCCAATTGAAAATACACCACGCTACGTTCGCCAGGCCCCATAGCGCAGCTGGGCCGTTGCCAACATATCCAGAAAGTAAATTGCTCACTCTGAAAGCATTCGCATTGCTTCCTCCAATGCCCAAGAGTGTCCCAGTTCCTACAATCATAGCACCAAATCCCATAAGCACATCCATCCCAAAGCGATTCATCCACTCTGCCCCTGTTTCGCGGAAGTTAACATCGAGACGTACTTCGAGATCGTGGGCTAGTATATGTTGTTGTGTCCGAGTTGCTCTACGGCGCAGTAAATACTGCCGTTCATTTCGTAAGAGAGTGGTGTTACTCCAACTCAAAACTGCGTCGCGGAAAGCAAACGCAGCAATGCAAAGAGCCATAACCCCTCCTATGCCCATCAACACAGACGCATATATCGGTGCAGGCACCTCGTTCCAAACGTTAGCTGCGAAATCTCCCGCATTAGCATACTCGAGGAACATAGCGCCAAAGAGCATATTGTTGAGGAACATCCGATTCTTTGACTTGCGTTGCTTAGAGCATTGTTGAGGTCGGATAAAAATCAGGCATTGTGATGGAGAGGTAGCTGGTTTCGCATCCGTATCGTCTAAGGTGTCTTCTTTGGCAAGTGGTGCGTTCGTGATAGCCATATCAACTTCCTGCTCGGAAGCCAGTGACAACGAAAGTGGCGCTGTTGATGATGATGATAATGAGGCTGGGGACGGTACTGCTTCCTTCTGGTGACACGTCTCCTCCGCAATTGACGCCATCGAGGCAGACATCGCGTGTGTCCTCTATCAGTTCAATGTCATCGACCTAGAGAACTGACTAGTCGCATCGCATCGTGAGGGTATTCCCAGCGGGTGGGGAAGTGTGGCTTTTATACATCGCGGTGAAGTCGATGGGGCTGAGTTTCTTGGGAGAAATCCCGCAAGGGAAAACCAGCCGAGGTTCTAATGACGCGCGCCAAGATGTCTGTATTTTGTTGTAGAGGGAATAAGGAAGAATAACGGTGAAGAATTCACAGGAAAACATAAGAGGCTCCATAGGACTAACTGCACCGTGACGACAATTCTTTCCAGTAGAATCTATTGCAATTGCAATGTGCAAAAATCGCAAAAATCCTCGAGTGGTTGGTGAGCTGGACAAAGTTAAGCGAACTTGTGAGTAGTTGTGAGTCCATTCACAAAAAATCAAACAATAATGTTGCAATACATGGATATATGTAATATAAACCCAATCTGAGTCCATTGGCCCATATATCATACATAGGATCAGTGGGAGGTTTCTCTAAAGCCTACGTATTGGAAGGAGGCTTATAGGACCACGTTTATCTCTATTTGCTGAGCATCCAAATTAGCGAGGTTTTATGGAGCGCCAATTCTGCCAAAAGATATAGCTAATCCCATATCATTAAGAAATCCCCAAAATCATAGTCCTGGTGCTTAATTATTTTTCGATTGAAAGCGTTACGTACTTCGCCAGAGTGCTACCTAGTGTATCATGAATCCAAGTCCTACTTTTGGTTCATACCTTTGTGGAAGAGGTGAGAAATGAAAAATATAATAGTAATCCTGTTATATTGGGTGCAAATGAAATTAAGTAGTCAGGTGATTCGCTATTAACAGTTGCATACAGTTTCAACCAGACAGTTTGCTTTTATTATGTCGAAGAATTTGAGACAAAAGGTTAGCAATGCTATGTATATAAAATAGACGCAAGAAAAGCAGACTTCGTATAGAATGGGTAGATAAACAATACAAGTATAGGAACCGTGTTTGATAAGTCTTATCTTCTTCTTTCGCTCTTGCTGGTTTGGATAGATGCCGTGGTCTACCAGAACAGAAGGTGTAAGTGACAGCGACTTCCTCCGCTGTAATATCTACTATGTAGATTTTCAGCTTCAGAACGATCTCTCTTCATCAAAACACCAAACTTCCAGATTCGCAGAGTGAGCTAAACGATTTCTTCATCAGGCCACATAAAGACCTAGTTGAATTGTTGATTCATTCGTCCAGAGAGTATGTGCTGTATTGACTAAATCATATTTCTTGATACATAGCTGACAGCGAGCAGATTATCACCATGGCATTAAATCCAGGTGCAGTCGATCCAACCATTGTTCCGTTTAGAGGCTTCAACATCATCATTTATGACCGAACCACCGCTCACATTGCTGTTATCTACCACAACGATGCAAACGCCTTTACACTACCCGGCAGCCTACTTCCATTCCCATTGATACATGACCAAATTGTCGCGGATGATCTCCCCACTCTCACCGCTTCTATGGGCTTGGAGGTCATTATCGATGCCGATCCCCCGATGACGATGAGAGAGGTATTCATGGGGTTGACGGAGATTTGGGCCTGCTACATTACGGTTTTGGAACGAGATAATCGAATGCGGGAAATATTGGACAGAAGGGGACAACAATGCTTGTGGCATCCAATCCCAGATGCTCTTTCACTTCTAGCAATGAACGTTATGCCCCCGGAGCTTCGGAGAGGAAGATCCTTCCGATTTCTCGAGGCATTCGACATTTCGGGGCAATACTACTAGGGCAGTTCACGATGGTAGCTGCTGGTATTAATAGAGGCATAAATTTGCTACAATTATCATGGTTCGAAGCTTTAAGATAATCCAATGCTTATTTACACTTTTCAATTAAGCATAATTATTTTGACTGCTCAATTGCACGCAACTGGCAGATAGATAGTGAACGTAAATTCCGCATGAAATTTATTAATCTGAAATATCTTACTCTTTTGAGATATAGGTGGAATTACTAGGAGACGGTTCGTAGCGAAAGGGGTTTCCAAGGAAAGGGAGTGAGGCACAAATAGGTCATTGATGACATCTTCGCCCACTACGGAATTTTATGCAAGAGAGTAACCACAATCACTACAGTTATTATTCAACAAATATGCACAGACTTTGGCAGAGCAAATGCCCTTTAAACTCTTCTTTCATACGCATATATGTAATTTCTACCTCAAGCTTCACATTTCTTTTCTCTTTCCACCAATCTTCCCCAGAAATGAGCCACCAGCTCTGTTGATAGCCTCCTTCATGCCCACTCTTGGCTTGTAACCCAGTCGTCTTTTGATCTTATCGATGCGATAGGTTCGAGTCATAGTAGAATATCGAATAGTCATCCTCGAAATTGTTGATTTCTTCCGCCCAAGACTCATCGCCCAGACGACCCATTCTGCGATCGCCCCAATAATAAACCCAAATGATCTAGGAATCTTTCGAACAGAAGATGGGTCGGTTGGGTATCCTGCAGCAGCTCCAAGCCCTCGTAGATAATCCCAGAAAGGCATCGGTTCATCGTTTGTGATGACAAATCCTTCGCCATTGACTCGTTTTTCATCGGGAATTATATTTGTGGTACAAGACTCCTGCAGCAAAGCTTCGGCAGCTAATAAGTGCGCATCTACAACATTTCCAATATACGTCCAATCGAAAAGATTCTTGCCGTCCCCCATCTGAAACCTATACCTTCCTGCAGCTGCAGCCTCAACCAGCGCTTTGACTGTAGCAACACCCTCTCCAAATATCCCCGAAGGCCGTAATGACACGGTCATCATTACTCCATTTTGCATGTTGGCTTCAAGCACAATTTGATCTGCCAAAGCCTTGGTATGGCTATAAACATCCTTCTGCCTTGGTTGGAAAACAAGCGGATATGTGTCATCTCCCCAAAGTAGATCACTCTGGCCATCGTGGATAACGGACGCGCTTGAAGTATAGACAAAAGCTTTCACACCTGTAGCTTTTGCACATTCCAGGAGAATTTTCGTCCCTTCGACATTAACCTTGAAGAATAAATCGTAGACTTGGCTAGTAGCATCTGGTGATGCTGTGTGAAAAATGACATTGGGACGAGCCTTTTCTAAAGTTGACATCACATCCTCTTTTTTGGTAATATCACCATCATAGAAGGCCACCGATGACTGAGCCTCTGGTTCAATAGGCACTCTCAGGGGAAGATCGAAAACTGATATGTTTGGTATGGGTTTTAGCAACAGAAGCGTATCGACTAGTCGTCGACCAAGAAACCCACGACCGCCAACTACTAGGACGGATTTGAGATCTAGCGCCATAGCTCATCTGTTAGACAGGAGTGCTTCAAGAGGTCCCTCTTTCCAAATTTAAAGTGAGGTGAATGTGTTCTGGTGACGGTTCGAAACTGGAGACCTTTTGGGTTCACTACCTATGTGCCAAGGAAATGTCTGTTTGGTGGTAAGCAGCCAGGAAACCGGGGTGATTTTAGAAGCATTCCAGTCAGAGCCCTGTAAGCTTGATCCACTAGCTATATGCTTCGTAAAGTGTTGGAAGTCATTAGAAAATCCTTCAAACTAGCCAATGATATATCCTGGTCGTAGTATCTCACCAACATTCATTTAAAGAAGACAAACAGAGTACTGATAGTTTTCCGCCCTCAAAATTGCAAAAGCCCCCACTGCTCATAATCATGCTTTCTATACCCCTCATTATTTGACTCCAGCATGCCTTACCGCTTCCATATCAACAAGGCTCTAACGTGCTAGCTCCATACCATCAACACACACCTCTTATCGTATCTTCTCCTCTAGAAACATATAAAATCAATATTGGCAAATGACGTTGTCGTAGCAGTCGTCGCAAAACAAATAATAATCCCAACCGCCCATGCCCCTTGATTCGTAGGGGGGATATGCAAGAACGATTTTCCAACCCCACATCCCATATCCAAGAATTGGGTTTCCTTGGCACTAACATTCTCGAGTATACGCAAATGAGTGGTTGCATTTTAGAGGGTAAAACTCATATAGGATTCGTTGCACCATTGGCATTGTCTCGAGAGAGTTTTGCATGGACGATTCACCAAACTACAGAATGTGAAATTTGGAATTAGAATATTATTTCCTTTTGATTTGAATAACACCAAAATACCAAGGTACTAAATACCGTTTGTAAGAAGTATGAATATGGAAGATAATCAATTTGAAACTTGACTATCTTGAATATTGAATCGAAGAGAGCATCCACTTTGGTCATATTTAGCCTAGGTCATGATTCATGATAGGCAAGTTCTGTGATTACGCGGGGTTATACTCCTACCTCGATCCTTTCCACCTCGCCGTATCCACTTCCCCCCTTTTTTTTCTAAGCGAGCACGTCTATGAACGTGTTGAAACCATCTCTATTCTCCATACACCAAAACTCCCCACTAGATGCTATGGTTTTCGCTTTATACACCAACCCCACACGTCAATAGTTTGCGATATTTTACTTTATTGAATGCTAAATACGCTATACATATAAATCGAGATGATTTGAAACTTGCCTCGGTTCCATTTGTTATGATGTTGGGTTGAGTGAGGATGAATAAAGTAACATCCCCGCACCTACAGGTAGGCAAATATATGGTAATAGGAGAGCCTGAATTGGAGCTATATGGAACTTGAGCACTAAGAAGTATCCCATATGAGAGATGTTAACGGCAGTCGTGGGGAGTTAATTGACTTCCAATTTGATATTTTTGGGGTTCGAGTTTTTGTTTTACTAGGTCGCAAATATTATTGTTGTATCTACTCAACCATCTTCGCGCTTGACCTCCATGTAGCAACCTCCTGCTCAGTAATCTCTCTCAACTTATTAACACTCGCTGCCTTCCCTGTAACCATACCCTGGGCAATCTCTGCCGCTCTCGAAAGAGCATTTTTCCTCACCACCGCATAAGTGGCTGTCTTTGTCTCCACCTTGATTATCCCGATCCTAGGATCCTTGGGTCCACCATCGTGAGTTCCGTCTCCAAGGTCCCCTAACCACGCCTTAAGAGACGGTGAGTAGTACTTCTCGACAACCACTGTGTCTGTTATGATCGAAGCTTGACCGGAAATGGATGCCCATTCACCGGAAGAGTTGAGGAACGAGATGTTGATGTGGGAGTCTGAATCAATATCGTTTGTCTTGCCAGACTCGGTATTGGTGTGGAAGATGAGGTCGATACCTGCATTTTCCTAGCGTATGTTAGACCAATGTGTTTAGACAGAGGTTGAAATAGAAGAAAATACCTTTCCAGCGAGCGCCATACAACGTGATACAAGAGCACCGCTCTTACCATCGCGTGTAGTCATCATTCCGAATTTGCAAGCAGAAATGAACTCGCTCAAGTCCTCTATCTTCTCCTTGATCGATACTTCGTCGGCATTGTTTTTCTTGTATGGGTCAGATGGCTTATCACCGGTGTTCGCATTTGAGAAAGACATTTTTCTGTTGAGTTTAAGGTACTTGGTTGTGTATGAGTTTTGATTTCTGTTACAGATTATGTTAGTTGTAACTATGGTTGAGAATCTCTTAGACTTTGATGTACATCCTCTGAGACATTGCCTTGAGAATGGAACGAATGTGATATATCGAAGCATACCTTTAGATAAGATGAGTTGGTAATATGAAGATGAAGGATAGAGTAGGAGTATATTCGCGAAGTTTGGTCAATATAGAATTTGGACCTCCGTCATACATGCGGGGGGGTGTCGCAAAAGTCATGACGTAACTCATGTGACTTTCACAATCTCAGGGGACCATTTTGCCATAACCAGGAAGACTTGCAATAACAGGGGAAGACTCAATAGGCTAAAATACAGTTGAGCCAATCGAGGTTTTAGTTCGTTCATTGAAAAATAAGAGGATGTAGGTGGTGTCAAGTCAAACACTCATTTGTCGCTTATGAAAGGGGGTAAAAGTCACGTGGATATTTGGTGGGGGTAAAAAGACGGCTGGATAGTGATAATGCAAAGGTGTCGAATTTCAGCAGTATTATTATGATTTTGGTTAGATTTGCTTTCATTTCTTTTCAAATATAAAGTCGTTAGTCCAGCCCCAAACCACAGCATAATGGCCTGCTAATAGCTTCCACTCCTCGATCTCATCAAGCCCTTCTAGGCTATTTACCTACGTTTCGAAGTTAGTGTATTGGAAATTTGTATTGCACTCATTTAGTACAAATGCTGAAGAAGAGTTGAAATATACATACCCTTTCTTTTTCATCCTCATCAATCCATTTCTCCCAGATCTGGTCAGTTGCCTCACTACTAGCCATCACTGTCATAAATCATGGTTAGTAACTACACTTTGCAAGAAAAGATGTCATGCACCGGGGAGGGGAACGCTTGCCAAATCCGGAACCGACTAATCTCTGCTGTTGATGATCCAACGTTTTGTATCTCTGTACGGTGGGCATAACGACCCCTCTCGCAGCAAGATTCTCTACCATGCGTTGTCCAAATGCATCGTCCACCTTTATAGGTTCATACAAAATGATCCCTAATGTTTTTATTCTATCTGTAAACCATCTTATGACCTCCTCCGCTTTGTCGACCTGAAGATAGCAAAGACAACATTCCGAGATAACAAGCGTGGGGATATCTATTTTCAGTCCTTCGAAATCTGTAATCTCTTTCCCACCTATTGTCCGCAAGTCCAATGGGTGGATGAAGAAGTCACGCATACTATCCTGACCACCTATAAGTCGCGAGATGGTACCACCATCCACACGATCGCGTTTTGCCGCACATATATCTGGAAAGTCGAACTCGTGGTATCTAACTCCCTCTCCTCGTGCCCTAAGTCGAAATGCCCTTGTATCTGTCCCTGCGCCTAACGATATAATCTGCCTCTCCCCACCAACTGTGAGGAATAAATCTACCAGTCTATCAATGGCCGCCGTGCGTGTATATGTACCTATCCAATCGTCAGCCTTCGCAAATCTTTCACTTCTTAGTTTTCACCAAATGGAACGAGAACACGAACCTCGATTTATAATAGGCAATCTCCTTGTACTCGATGCAGCATCTACAAAATGCTCTGCGAATGGGTCATCAAGGTAACCGGCACGTACAGCGCTTAGGCGTGAAACAGCAGCATCCGTATCTGTAGCACGAATAGCTTGCTCGCTGCGTTGAGGGCCGGTTGAAGGCGATGAGCTAGGTTGTCCACGGCCACGACCTCGGCCTCGGGGGTTGCTGCGAAGCCCTGATAGAAGGTTGGGTATGGTTGACATTAAGCTGGTGGTTTACAGAATGGGAAGAGGTCTGGAGATGCATGAAGATAATGTGATGGATAGCGAGGCTGAATGCAAGGCTGCGGAGTATAGTAAGGTTCAGTTTACGTCGTAAGTTTACAGTAGGTGTGGGGCTATTGTAGAGTGGGGGATCTTGGCTCACGTGGAAAGGATGTTTACCTACTGTTAATGAAATTGTCTGGGAGTGATTTCGACCCATACAGCTAGCTAGCTGATTCATTATACCTGGCCAATTGATATCTATTTAGTCACATCTTTTTATAAGATTATCCTCTAAGCATTATGTAACTCACTACACAACAAAGCACGATGGCAAACGTCCTCCATAGTGCAAGTCCACCTTTGGTGCCCTGTCCTTTTCGCGTATGTTGTGTTTAATATATATATATATACATTTATATAACATATACCTTTATGCGCCCTTAATAAGCATATATGTGTTGACTTCTCGATGTTAAAATGAGCTGAAGATTGCGGGGGGGATTTGGTGGCTGGCTGAAATATATGGAGTACAGGCAGAGCATGTAGGTTCTTCCCGCTAATATTTTGAAACTCTTAACTCTTAGACGGGGGTACATTCTGACTTCCTGATCTTTGGAGCGAGATCCAGTTCGCAGCCTTAAAATATGAGTTCGATCAGAAGTCTCTTTAGCTTTGGTACAAGGACCATTCATGAGTCATTTAAATACACGCCTCTTGACCTATCCACCCCAGAAATCCGAATCGTGGTTATTGAGCCCGGCCACTTTTCCTCACCATTGAGGTGTCGTCTAGAAAATGTAACGATTAGCCAAGATATGGAACCGTACGAGGGTCTGTCTTACGTATGGGGCTCTCCATCTTCTGCAAAATCAATATCGGTAAATGGAAAGTCGCTCATGGCAGGCCAAAACCTTCTTGCAGCGCTTCGCGCGATGCGTTATATTTTGGGTGAACGCAGGATGTGGATCGATGCCATATGCATCAATCAGAAAGACGATGTCGAGAAAACTGCACAGGTCAAGATGATGAAACAGATTTATCAGCAAGCCAAACAAGTCGCAGTTTGGCTTGGTCACACCGAGAAACATGGGGAGCTAGCTTTCTCATTTCTTCGAGAACTATTTTACTTTGCAGAGCAAGAAGATGGTGACCGTGATTCCTCGTGGATATATCCCATGATCGATGATAACAAGTATCTTTCACGATGGGAGGCAGTATATTGGTTGTTGAAAAGACCGTACTGGCGACGAGTTTGGATTATCCAAGAGATTGTATCGGCCGCTGACATGACGTTCTATTGCGGTACTTTGTCTATACCACAGAACGACTTTATCAGAGCGATATCAGAGATAAGAACGAAATACACCATGGTGTCCGAGGACTGTGAGAACAAAACCGTGATGGCGAATATTACCTTGGTGGCATCTCTTGCCGAGGCCATCCTAAACATAATTATGTTCCGTGGTGAAAGGTTCTCTTTGCACAAGATTATGATGAAAACTCGAGGGGCAGCGGCGACAAAGGATGTGGATCGAATTTTTGCATTGCTTGCGATTGTGAGTAAAGATGGAGAGATTGACCCCGTCTCTTTGATTGATTATAGTCATGAAATCAAGCAGGCATATATTGATGCTGTACGTCTTAGCCTAGGAAGGACGTTGGACATAATTTGCCTCAGCCAACCCCATGTTACAAAGGGTACCCTTCCATCATGGGTGCCAGATTGGTCCAATAATTGGGATGCAGCTCCACTGGAGTTCAGATTTCGTCCATATGGCGGACCTCAAACTGGAGCGTCTGGTCCCTTACATGAAATCTCAACACAACCGGAAGTATCCATCGAGCAAGATATATTGTCCGTGAAGGGTATCGCCATTGATTCAATTTATAATCTAGGCGTACCTGTCAAGCGTATGCCGAAGGAAGCTGAGCAATGGAACTTCAACCGACAGCGGTCACAAATCACACGGGAGCGTAAAACTTTCTCGACCCTCTTCGAATGGCATAACTTGGCAATATCACCCAAAAACAGTGATCCTCACAGTTCTAAGACACCTGAACAGCTGTTCACCTCTCTGTGGCGCACACTTGTACACAACCGTAATGAAGTAGGTTATGTACCTCATCCAAGTTATGCAACCATGGCAAAAGAGTTCTTCGGCTGCGGTAATGCGGAGACATATCGTAGGAATATTATGAGAAATGAAATAGGAACAAATCAGTTTATAAGGGCTATGCTATATTCCTCCACTGGACGTCGATTCGGGGTTTCAACAACAGGAATCTTCATATCCGTTCCCCCGTTAGCGAGGAACGGTGATAAGCTTTGTGTATTGCTTGGCTGTAATTTTCCAGTTGTACTGAGGGAAGAAAAGGGTGGGTGGAAGTTTGTGGGGGAATGTTACATAGATGGGTATATGAAAGGTGAGGCGCTTCGAGGGGATGATTTCGACGGAAAAGTTCAAGTATTCAGGCTCCATTAATTGAACCGAGCTGGTCTCTTTATCAATAGTTTGTCACAGTAATTAGAACTCTGAATATGATATAGGCTATGTCCCAATTAATTGCTGGCCCCAGTTCAACAGTTTACGATTGGCATTGGTCTTAAGATTCAATGCGCTCCAATGCCGTCGAGATGGAGCTGATGAGAAGGCGCTCGTTACGATCAGCTAGCTATCTTTGCTTTAGTATTTTGTTGATAGAAGTCGTACCAAAAAGCCTACACACTTTGGCTATTTACTAGACCCCTCATTCAGTTTGTAGAAATTGTATTATGTGAGCTCTAGATGATATTTTCAACCTGAAAATTCAAAGTTCCCTTCATTTTAGCCCAACCATGTGGTGTTTGCAGTCAGCGATCAAGCCCTTGAATCTCTGGGACTGGTTAAATGTACTATTGTCTCTTTTAACACTTTAGTATACTATATTTCTACAAATTAACTGATCAAAAAACCTCAATGAATTCATTATGTACAAGGAAATTGTCCAGAGAGGATGCACTGTAGTCTGTTTCTCAGGTCACGTGTGTTCGTCCCGAAAGTGACACGACATGTTTTGGTGACGCAAATCACCGTCGCGTCAACCGTCAACCCATACAGGGAACCACCCATCTAGCGATCAATTAACCATGAATGATGTCTCAAGGTAGTCAGATATCCAAGCCCAATATTCCAGACAGGCTATACAACGAATTGTTCGATTTCATCATCCTTGAAGTGGAAAAAGGGCCGACAGACCCCAATAACGGCGGCGTATATGCTCAGAGGTTGACTAAGGTTTATCTCGACCATTACCTGGACCTGACCAGGTTGGAAGACGAGGCATACGTCAAGAGGGAAAAGAAACTAATAACTAAACTGCTGTGGTGGTTGGTTGAGGTAATTAGATTCGAGGGGGGAAATTGAGTTGCTTGTCTAACTTTTGCGATAGGAGAAAGTATTGAAGCTGGTGAAGAGAGCATCGGGTGGCACTGGCTTTATTGTTGATCCGAATTACAAAAATAAACAATTTGTTGCTAAGGATATGGATGTTGGGTTCATCAGATTGAGAGGGGCGGATGGTGCAGGAGAACAACCAGCGGACGAGGAATATACAATCAACACCAATCGAAGCGTAGAGCAAGTGAAGAAAGAGAAATTGAACGAAAGGCAACACCCACAGCAGAATAATTATTTGGACGAGCAGGGACTTACAAGAGATATAGAGATAGACGATGATGTAAGAACATGAGCACAACTTTACTTTGGTCAAAAATTAATACATCCAGATTACCAGAGCGGGTGCTCCGCTGCCAGCTCCCTCGGTATCGCCGATACCTGGAACACCAAGCAAGAAACGAAAAATCTCGGATGTGATTGCTGATAGTAATGAATCGAGTCACAGTGAATCATCTAGTCCGGATTCCAGTCCCGACAGGACACCGAAGCGGAGGGTAACTCCGGAACAAACTCGAAGGCCGTCAGAAGCTCCGCATTCTGTCAAACTCATGCCGAACTCAGCAAATACGCCACAACGAAGAAAGTTTGCTGAAGGCGGTACTACACCTATACCATTAAAGTTCGAAACCAAATCTACAGTCAAAGTATGTTACAAAGATATTCTTCAACCCAACTATCGCTGACTCAAACAGGACCCTGAGATGGTTAGATTGTTGACTGAACTACGCACAAGATACCCGATGGATCGTATAGATATCTGTTCTGAATATGGGTTTCTCGAATGTAAGGATTGCGAGAAATCTTACAAAGCTTGGACTAGCGGAGCCAATCCGAAAGCCACTGCAAATAACATGATTGCCCATTTGAAGAGCAAGGCGCATCGAGATACGGCTCGAGTGGCTCGATCCTTAGAAACTCGTACCACCTCTTCGACCTGCCAAATGGAGCAATTTACAAACGTGACATCTATACAACCAGTGCAAGTGTATAGCATGCCAAACATACAGATTGATGTGGTACCGAAAGGAGACCCTACAAAAGAAGCTTGGTATGGAGCCAAAGCCAGTCTGCTTCAGTTTATGGACATCATTGAAAAGGATACAATGACCCAAGCTGAGAGGAACAGGACATTGGATGAGAAGTTTTCGGCAACCGAAATGCTGAACCGTGAGATGGCTGAGAAGATGAGTGAAATGATAACCGCGACTGTAAAAAAGAGTGAGATACATCATGAAGAGATAGATAGAAAACTTGCCACATTCGAAGCACAATCTAGGATCCAAACTGCAAACGTAGATCAGCAGTTCTTGGAAACTGAGCGCAAAATGCAAAAGGTTGTGGATAACCTTAAAGAGGAAGTAGTAAAATCCGAGGCTGGTGCTAAGAAACGTGTTGAGCTGTTGGGAGAGCAATTAGCCACATTGGAAAAAACCACTGATGCTGAAATTATTAGCATGGGGGGAAAGATTGAATCGTGTGTTGTTAGAACTGAAGATCAGTATCGGAAAATGTCTGAACAAGTTACGATGTTAGAGGCTGAGAAAAATCGCGAATACGAGAAGATGACAAATCTTATCACTTCTCTGGGAGAAGTCAACGAGGAACAGAGCGAAGAGTGCGATAGACTGGGAGCAACCTTGCAAGTTCATACCGAGGCGTTAGAACAATACCAACGCAACGAGGCAGAACTCCGTAGTACTATCGCTATTCACCTAAAGGAGAATGCTGAGCTGGTAGAGAAGCTGGAGAAGGAGACATCGGAGCTTTTTCGTGCTCTTGAGCAGGCTAACGTGGAGAAAATTAAAAGTCTGGAGTGTATTACCTCTAAAAGAATTGAGGCTCTAGAGAAGGAAACCGCCATAAAAGTTGAATCGGTCCAACAAGTAACCTCAGAAACGATTCAACGGATCGAAAACACATATGGGGCCAATATGAGATCACTGGCTCACCTAATCTCAGACCAATCATCAAAGATCTGCGAATTGAACCACGAGAAAGAAGCGCAGGCTGAGAAGCTCGAAAAACTCAATCTCGTACTTCCGAAACTGATCGACGAGCTGGGGGTGTACCATTCTATTGCGGAAGTTTTTGTGAAACAACCAGCCCATACACCCACACCCGCAAAGTTTGTTAAAAATCGAACAAGCGTGAGACAGGCGCCTCGACGGGTGAGAAAGTTTCCACGTCCTAACATCGTGAAGAGGCGGAGATCAAGTATGAAACTTCCATCCAATTTCTCCAGAGCTTCCACTTTGGGTTCATCTTGAAGGCTTCCAAGCCTCACTGAGGAAAGCGAGAGTCAAATCTGGGAATATTTGGTGTCACGTGGCTTTATGAGCCTTATGTGTGACGCTTATTAATTCGACTTATGTATGGCATGAGTGGACTGCCTTACGGTTGATCGCTTGTCGCGCAATCAGTCGACCGAATTGGCAGCAATTATAGGCTGGGTGAGGAGTTTGCCAGAGCATGGCAGCAGCCACTCTTCTCCCGTGTCTTTGACTTCTTGGCTTTGTCAATGGTCCGGCTAGTGTTTCACAGCATGAGTATTTATTATCGTCAAGGCTTTGGGCTTGGCCTTTGTGAGTTTATCTACATACTGTAGAGTCGCTCCATCCACCCCCACTATTCATTTCCAGGGCGAAATCGACTGCAAGCCAATATATGTAATAGCCACCCCGTTTTTCAACGATGCTTTGTATTCTTAACCAAGAGTTATCGCTATAGCTGGTCTTCACTATGGCCCACTTGACCTACACCAATTATGAAGGATTCGGGGAGAGAGCTAAGGAGAATTACTGGTACAGTCAAGCGGTTCGTATCGGGGATACTATCGAGATATCGGGTCAAGGTAAATCCCTCGCCTCCTACTGCTCCCTATCCACAAACACTTACCCAGCAACATAGGTGGATGGGATCGTCAAACAGATACCATCCCTGGAGACATCCTCGCCCAAATTGCTGCCGCATTTGATAACGTTGAGCACACACTACAAGTAGCTGGTAGCAAAGGTTGGGAAGATGTTTACTTCGTAAGATCTTATTTTGTACCCATGAGTGACGAAGCGTTGGGGAAAATGGTGGGTTTGCTGAAGAAATACTGTCCCAATCACCAGCCGTGTTGGACAGCGCTTAGTGTGCCTAAGTTGGCGAGAGATGCGGATGGGATGAAGGTTGAAATTGAGGTTAAAGCGCATGTGGAGAAGAATTGATTTGTTCAGAAGCGAAAGAAAAGGTCGGATTTGAGGATTGAGGGGGAAGGGAAGTGAGGTGGAAAGTGCTCTACTATGCCAATTACTGGTTGAGATAAGTAAACCATAGCCATGAACAACTTTCATACGTCTGAGCTTCGATGTCTCAAACCCCTGTGAATTTCATTCAGGCTTGAAACTCCTAACAAGTTCTCTGAGGGATTTAGTACTTATTCACGTCAGGGCAGGTAGTTGACTTTCAGCTCTTCTTCAGATAAAGGACCGGAAGAAATATTACTCTTCCTACGTTCAGATATATTTATTATATATATCAGGACTAGGTCAAGTGACCTCTATAAGCTAAGCGCGTTCCGTTGTTTTCCGAGAATTAGACCACAAGCTCGCATGAAGTTGATGATACCGATGTGTGAATGAGATTTGGAGGAACGTGTCATTGATGCCTAGAGAGATAGAAGTGACGAAAGAAAGAGGGTGGAAAGGTTCTGTCACCATCAAGTGGTCCTAAGGGAGCTTCTAAAGACAAGGACACATGACTAGTTCTTATGTTCTCGATTTGCTTATCCTTGCCGATGTCCTGGTCGCTTATCCATCCTTGTTGACTGGACTGGTAAGGCTAAGCAAACCGAGGACATGGACGAGGGGGGTCAATCGTACGGCCCGCGCCGGAACCTGGAGAAGTGGATATTAATCTTTTAGCTTAGGGGACCACGAAATGAAATGTGAAAGTGGTAATCACTCGAGTCCCTAATCTTCATATACCAATACTAGCTCTAAAACTAGTCCATATGAATTATAGATCTTAGAGGTTTTACCGTATGTTTTGGAACGCACACCTCCAAACTCTACGCTCCATTCTTATAACTTAATTCATCCAATGATATGTCAATCTAGTCAGTTCGTGAATCATCTCCTTTCCTGCTTTATTTGTATTGTACAATTTGAGCTCAATACAATTGCTCATAGTCTTCTCACTTGAAGATAACCAAGTATCCCTGGACTCCGTGGACATTTCACCATAATTATACTTCGTCTCGTCTATCAGATTTTGCTAAAACATCCCAGTTGTCATGGCCCTGGTATCACACAATTGGATGGTGCCTACGAAGTGAAATAGGGTATTTCATGTATTGCAAGTGTGAAGTCTGGAGAGTAAGCTAAATGCCATGAGAGGCTCTAAGTACAGGAGGATGGGTGACTAAGCAGGTGCCAAGGGTCCTTCCATAACACCAGTCTCTTCGCACAGTAGTGACGAGAATATATTCATGAGCGACTTGCAACTAACAGATAAGTCAATTTTCCACCCTTGAAATCGAGTCTTTAAGCTGTCTTAGCGAGATACAAATCGCATTTAAATTGCCCTCTAAGCTATTACCATAGTATTAAGGTAAGATTTCATGATCAAAAGACCTGGAAACAAATACGAAAGGGTATTTACCCAAGGACTTTTTTATTATCATGTTGACATTCTTGACCTGCAAATTTGTTTCCCCAATGATCAATGTACTATTTATTAAATCTCAAATATCGTAATTGTGTTTTCTACAATCACGCTTCCACCAGAACAAATATATGGACCCACAAGTATGTGTGTGGTAACGTGACTCTGTTGATGATTATGGTGTGTTGTAATGCCTCAGGCCACGAGTGAAGGTACCCCAACCCCATCTTTAAAACGCTTCTGTTCCTCTTCTTTGACATTTTGTGAGTTCGAAGATGTGAAATCGGTCCATTTACTACCCGTGCTCTATGAATCTTACTTGACTCATTAGCTATACACCGTGGCTATGGTTTGCACGAAATCTGCAGGGATCTCCGAGGTTCCTTCCACATGTCCCGAGTTTTGTCATACCTCGCCGTCCCAAAGTCAATGAGTTATGACCTTAACCTTATATACATCATACAATGTCCCAGTTGTACAAACGTCAGCTGTATAAAACCCTTCCAAACTAAGTCAAGTTTAGGCGATTTCCCATAGAAGAAGTCTACATGTGCAACTGCTAGCTGTCAAACCCTCCACAATGCCAACCTATCTTATTCACGGTTTCCGTTGGCAGCGACAAGCTATTCGCATCCATGTTGCATTCTACAACCTCGACGATGCAGCACCAGACTGGCTTATGGCACCCACATCTGCTCTGGCCATGCATGAATCCTTTTACAAAATCTGCGACTTCCTCCCTCCAAATGAGCCACCTGCTATATCCACACCTCGCAGCACGTCTAAAAACGTGTCTCCTTCGCGCGCCCGCGAGGGGGAAGCACAACCGAAGTCTTTTATAAAGAGGATGACGTCGAGGGCATCATTGTCGACAATGGGCAGAAAGCAAAGGCCACCGAGCCGTGACAATGAGATACACAGGAAAGATCACAGCGAGGGGGCCACCACAGCTGAATCAAGCAATGGTGGGCAACTTCCGTATCCGGATGAACACACTACTGGAATACAACCGACGAATGTTGCGAAAACAACGCGTTTCAATGAATGGAGTGCTATAAAATTACTTGAGCAGTATGATCTTAATGAGCAAATTCACCCCTATCAGGAATATGCGTATGTGGGAGACTACGTCATTGAGGTCAAGCTTGGAGCTTCGATTTCAGAGCACACTCAAAAATATCAGGAGTGGCTGTCACGCGTGAAAGAAGGAGCTTGGATTGAGAAACTAAGGGACAAACTTCAAGCAGATGCGGATATCGGATGGTATGTGGTTGTTTGTGGAGATGAGGATAGATTTGCACCTGAGCCCACGGATGTCTCTACTTATGAGGAAGGTAGAGGGGACTATGAACGCAAGGATCTAAAGACTGGAGGACTGAAATCGTATTTTGGGAAGAAATCAGTAGATTCTAGGCGCGGTATTCCCGACGAAGAGACTCCAGAGCTAGCAAAGGACGATAGAATTTCTCGGGCGGAAAGCCAACTCCAACACGAAAGAAAGAAGGCGAGTCGAAAGTCACCGACAGTCTCATCTACAGCCTCGTGATTCAAGACCATCTGTACCAGTCTCGTTTCTACAAGGAGATGAATAGAGAATTAGAGCAACGCTTTTATGGGTGATTATATCTCACTTCAATAACTGCTGAAGAGGTCCTTTAGCGAAAAATGACAATATTCATCTGTTGGCCACTTTTCATGCACGTTCAAGTTTAAGTCTTGAAGTATTTAGTGGTATCATTATTTTTGAGTGTCATTGCTTTCCGTCGTAATCTCTCTGCCAGATCCTATTCCAACTTTCCTTATCAATGGCAAACTCTCTCACATAGTCGCTCTCCAACTCATGTGTTCTTCTTCCCAACAGGACCAGACTGTGCAACGGAGCTCCGAGTACCTCATCCGCATCACACAGCTCTTTCAAAGTCCCACTAACAAACTTCTCCGTCTTCCCACCCACCCTCGCTGCACCAACGGCAAGACTCTCCTCTGTGTAAACCCCATCCTTGCCTTCCCCCTCCGCCTTCTTGATTTCCTCGATTTCCAGCATCTGCCTCGCACATTGACCAACAGTCATATAACGTGGTGGTTCGAAGATCTTCCGGCCCCTCATCATATTCTCCGGGGTTTGTTCTTTAACTTTTATATCTAGGAGGACCAGCGTATGTAGGCCTATGGAACGGTTCTCCCGGATACGGTCGTGGAATGATGCTGGCTTCCAGTTCTCTGTGAAGAACACCATGGATACCGTCTGACCAAAATTGTACAATTGAAGCCCAGCTGCGCCAATTGCAGACATAATTGATGCGTTGGGTATGCTCGAGACACGGATGCCGAGCTCCCTTGCTCGCAAAACCAGGTCCGTATGTGTAGTTGCCCTAAGTCCCCGTCAACATGCTGCCAAATCTCGAGCACAAAGGAGGGGCATACCCAAATGGGTCTCCAACTACCAAAAACGCAACATCGTCATCATTTGCTCCAGCTAGTATCTCATCGCTAGAAGACTCTACCATCTCACGATCCGCGAGCATGACATCCCGTCCATAATATGTTTCCTAGCTAGATTATCAACCCCATGTTCGCAAGCTGAAACAAAGATTAACCCACGAGGATGGATTTATCAACCAAGAGTATGCTGGTGTAGGCTTCCAGATAAACTCTTGAGGCTTTCTTAACAATGTCTAGACCTTTAACTGTGATGTCTGTCTCATCGGAGAGGCCAAGGCCTATTAAGTAGAGCATCTTGATTGTAATTGTGTTTGGGGAAACATTTGCTGGTGAATTTGGTTGCGACAGAAAAATGATTGGCTATGGCCCCACTATTTGTTTGACGGTGATGTGGGTCTGAGAGGTTTCAGGCGCGGTTTGTATGGTAAGTCAGCTAAGCTTTTTACTTTTGGTTAGGGAAATTTTCTTACTTTAGAAAGTAATATTTCATATATACTTTATATATAGAATTTTAGAAATAATAGTTTCATCTAAAGCTTAGTTTAATACGTATTAGAAAAGGTGTACTTTATAACTTTCTACTTTATAAAAAAAATCTAATTACTATTATAAAATAAGGTCTTTTTTAATCACATGATCCCGAATATTAATTATATATTATATAGTAAAATGAATATTACTCTACGATTCGTGCGATCAAATAGACCCTTAGAAAGCATACCGCAAGTGATTCGGAAGCGTGGTTGTTATATTAGAAGGGGGGTCGGTGGCCGAGTTTTGGCAGCACTTCTCCTGAATTCTTGGCAAAAAAGCTGGCTTCCGATCCCCCTTCTAATACAACAACCACGCTTCCGAATTACTTGCGGTATGCTTTCTGAAAGTCTACTTGATCTTACGAATCGTAGAGTATGATTTGTTTTATTGTACGACATATAATTATAATTCCAAGAGGGGGGTTTCCAGCCGAAAAAGCTAGTGGGAGTCGGACCTTTGACCTTTGGTTTGCTAACTCTATACGTTTAGTAAAAATAAGTTTGCTAAGATTCTACAAAGTATTAGAATAGTTGTAAGGATACTTAAATTACAATAAAAGGTATACTCGGAGATATATTTTCTTACTAGAAGTTGAGATATTGATAGAAATAGTGAAATGTGTCAAAAAGCTAGTAGGACTTACTCAGACCCTCTGTATCTGTAGAGAATTTCCAAGAGCCAAGAACCACCTTTCCTTATCAGGCATTAGCTTATTTCTCTGACCAACCAGATCATGCGTTGTAAATTCTACAAAAACAGAGGGTCTGATTTATGAGATAACTGCGGAGGCTGCATACTGGATCCGATTTGGTCGTTTATCAAGCCGACCTCAAGCAACCCCCTGGACTAAAACCGCATCAAAGTCCATCGGCACTGCACTGTACATGATTAAGACACTGAAATCTGAGCTTGCTTGACTACGAACAGAGGCGCGACTATGGCGGAGAAGAAGGGAGCGTACGAGACCGCAGCGGAGGACACGGATTTCCGAAAAAAATATGACCGAGCCGAATATGCTCAAAAGGCGCAGGAGCGCGAGTCAAAGGAAAAGGAGGAATCAAAGGCGCGCTATGAAGCCAAGCTCGCGGGCAAGAAGTATTACAAGCCCTTGACCGGCGAGGAGACGCTCACACAGGCTCGACACGAGAAGCTCAACATATCTGGCAATGTGGGCAAAATGACGTTGCTAGCCGCGGG
>Ga0247734_1000551_pt1 | contig 32065 bp, 37 predicted proteins | sample UWRJL103311B2_FD_180933 | JGI IMG/M metagenome (GOLD analysis project Ga0247734, IMG submission 180933) | Plant litter microbial communities from Arlington Agricultural Research Station in Wisconsin, United States - UWRJ-L103-311B-2 | ecosystem: Environmental > Terrestrial > Plant litter >...
AAATACCAACAGGTCCAATATAATGGCTATGCCAGCAGGCAGGAACATCCCTACCCAACACCAGCATCTGCGAGCTCATACGGTAGCTCATACCCTGGAGTAATCGGAGATGGCAGGCGGTATTCTTCTGCAACTAGTCAACCTGCAATACAAGCTCCCCGGATCGAGTCACAAAACCAGCGTCCATACGTTCCAGCTAGGAGTCCTCAAACTGCCACCCAAGAGACCGCTCCCCCGGAAGGCTTGCAGAGACAGAAGCCTGCAACAGCAGACTTGATTGTGCCTAACTTGCAAATTCCTTCCACGATAAATAATAGTGGCGGAAGCCTAGCTGAATTCGCTGCACAGGTATGTTTATAAATAAAGAATCCTCTCTCTCTAACTGCAAATACTGATTTCACATAGATCACTTGTTTGTTCTGGTTCGAATCTACAGAAACACTAAAGAAGGCGGAACAGTTTTCGCCATCGTCTTCCCCGGTGAAACGACTGCGAGATGAGGCTCTCCCTTCAAGTGGCTTTCGGAAGTGGGTTGTGACAATTCTGTCCACTACCCAAGTCACGCAAAATGTCATTCTCCTAGCACTCCTCTTCATTTACCGACTAAAAACAATAAACCCGGCAGTGAAAGGAAGAAGTGGGAGTGAATATCGTCTTCTAACCGTAGCGCTGATGCTGGGCAATAAATGTGAGTTCGTTCAGAACCTATCTTTGAATTTGGCTAATGATGAACAGTCCTCGATGATAACACATACACCAATAAAACCTGGGCGGAAGTATCAGGGATATCTGTCACCGAAATCCATGTTATGGAGGTTGAATTTCTCAGCAATATGAGATATAGTCTCTTGGCTTCCAAGGAGCAGTGGAAGGAGTGGCAGGACAAGCTTGCTAAGTTCTGGGTGTATTGTGATGCTGCAACAAGAGCGCCACTCCTTCATCCATCCTCGAGTACGGTTTCAATCCTAAATCCAACCTTGCCTTCGCCACCGAATTCCATGCAGGCGTCACCCCCATCATCAAAGCTCTACGCTCCTATCTCAACCTCCGCTCCCTATTCTCAGACCTGGAATCCTAGTCAATCAGCCACCTTACTTTCGCCACTACCTAATATACCAGATTTGGACTCGCGAGTTCGGAAGCGAAGTTACGACCAAGATGTCGAAGAGCCTCCTGCCAAGAGAGTCACGAGATCCTCTCAACCTATAACTTCGTTCCCCTCCACCATGCCCCCACTGAGACAAGATGCTCCCCGGCTTCCTGTGCCGAATCTCACCATCTCTACTAGTCAGCCATTCAACAGTAGTCATAATGGTCACTCTTATCCACAACATCAAGCTCCACTCCTACCTCCGCTGAGTGGGCGGGCGATGTCAAGTGTATTTCCAACAACGCCAACTTGGACACCTCAACTTCCTATGCTTACACCAACTGGGCCACCAAGTCAACATGGGTCCCATACCTCAAATGGGAATGGCTACGTGACTCCCTCCAGAAGGCAAAGCCCGCACTCGGTTCACGATCTGTTATCATTAGGTTCTTCCCCCATCTCCGCCAATTTCCAAAATCACAATTCCCCCTCGTTCTATCTACAGCAGCGTGCATCTCCATACAAACCTGTTCGCCATGTCAACACCCTTCTCTACCCCCCACCGTCGGCATCAATGCATGATTACTCAATGAATATCGAGCAGATGCACTACCAACCACTCGGAAAGAGGAACGATTATAGATCAGGTGTGGCATATCCCCCATACCATCAACAATGGCCAGTTCTACCTCAACCAAATTTCCACCAATAGGATTTTTTAGGCAATCGTTATTACAATGACACCTTCGTTAGAGGAGGTTTCCTCCTATTTCCTATTTCAACACAGTGCCGAGCTTCAAAAAGAAGAAGCTTGCACATTTGCATAATTAAAGGCGTTTTTTTTCGACCATCAGCGGGTCTCCCATGGACGGATGAGCGCTGATATACCTTTTGGAGTAAGCATTTGCATCATACGGGTGTTTAGGCGGTTGGGCTCTTTATGTTTGGACTATACGCATTTGAAGCTCAAATATGCTCATGCGCTGTTTTGTATTGCTAGTAGCGGCGTGTTCTCACTCTCCTAGGTTTCACAGCACCTGGAGATAGATTGATCGGAACCTGATCAGGTTGCTTGGAAGGCGTAAAACGTTAACAGGCCGAGAGAGAGATGGTGAGACCTAGGTCAGGCGGTCTGCCTATAATGTACATCTGTACCAAAGATCTTTCTCGTATAATATGTGCCATCCCGTGCTTCGTGCTTCTTGCTTCACGCCTTTACTGCGCTTTGTGTTTGTGGGTTGTCTTTTATTTAGTTCCTCTTGCTTTTGATATATTGGTAATGACAGGAGAATTTTGGGGGCCATTTTAGCCCCTTAAACCAAGCTCGCTTAATCTCTTGGCCCTGAACCCCCCAAAGGGACGGGCGAGTCGCTTCGCTTCACTGCTGACAAGATAATTAATTCTTCACGCTCTGCAAGAATTTCTTAAATAGCAGCTGCAAAATGATCCTAGTTCTGCAGCAGGGAGCTCTGCCGTTTGGAAAAAAGACATCACCAACTGTTTCGTCGGGGAATTGTAAACCACAATCTTCTGGTGTCTAGACTTATGAGTGATTCCTTTTCTAAGGAGACCATGACCACTCCCCTCAAAGGGAAACCAGCCTCAAGAATATATGGAAGTACAAAATCTCTTCTGAAAACGTTGCAACGGTCATCCGAAAGAGGTCATTCGCAAGGAAGAGCTTCCGTTGCTCCTACACTTGAATCAATGAGTGAAATTCCAGCTGCACTATTGGCCCCATTCTGTCTAGTTGATGAGCCTGGGAGTGATGAAGTTACCCTTAGGGAGTGTCTTGAGATGGCTCACCCAAATCACAAGATGGAGGACGGCTCAATATCACGAACCGTTGCTACGCCTTCACCTGCATTAAAGAAAACCACACCACCAGTAGCTCATGATTCTGGACCAATGACTACACCAAGCAATAGCAGTCAAGTTATGGCACTTGAAATTGCAATTAGTGAGCGTAACCCCAGGAACGGTTCAGATGAGAAGGGTGAATTCTTGACAACGCGCAATATAAACGCCGATCTAAGATCTCCATCAAGAAAGTATTGTGGTTTATCAAATCAAATTCTAGCAATGAATTAACACCAAACAGCAAGGCTCCTATAGTATATAAAATTACATTCGCTGTCAAACCAATTTCGAGCTGGAATGAATATCGAAACAAGAAACGCCAGCAACGATCACCAGGTCTACCCCACTAGCTCAGATGGACAGTCAATTCTGAGAAAGAAGAAGCGTGTCGAAATCCTAGCGAAAATAGGAGATAGTACACATAGATTCTACTAATAAATTTGACTCTTGTTTTTCCAAGAAGTATTCCGCAAACATGTTTTATGGAACACGTAGCTCACTTCAATCAAACACGCTTTACTCAACCAAACACCCATGTAAGCTCTGGTGGGTTGTTTATGTCATTAGATGAGACATCTAGGTCAGAATTTCAAGATTCAGAGTCTATTCCAGAGGCATCCAGTAATCGAGTTACGAAGTTTGGCTCCCCCATACAGAAAGATGAATCTATCGTTGTTCAACATCGCTTTGAGGTAACAGCCTTTGAGGTCACCCAACTCTATGCAACAAGGGCGGCTGGTAATTCAAAATCGGTTGCTAGAGAGATACTGGAGGTCAGCCTAGAGTGAGTTGACATTATTTCGAAATTTGAAATGGATCGCGAGAGTTTAAAAAAGATCACATATCTAACTGTTTGCAGCATCAATTGCCACACATTCCGAGCCCATGAGAAATAAGCAAGATATCTCGCATTTTGACATTCATAGGGACAAAGTGGTCAATAGGGGATGGGAAGAATTCACGCCTGGTCGCGGTCTGGAAATTTCAATATCATGGGAGAGAGTTGTGTGAGAATTACAAAATAGACTCACGAGGGTCCCAAAAGATATCCTAACATGAAGCAGCTACCTACATCAACAGGAAGAAATTTCTCGACGAACCAGGCACTGCAAACCTTTTGATTGAGTTTAAGGATAGAAAGACATTGGAGCAATTTTTTTTTATCCCATTAAGAAGAGATGGCCTGGAGGCCCAACAAGCCAGAGGTAGTGTCGATGATACTAACTACCCAACAGACAACAAAAAAAATAAAATTCAAGGGCCCTGTAGAAAGCGGCTAGCGGACACAGTGCAAGCCAGAGGAGAGAAGAAGAAAAAAATAGATATGCTCAATTTCCCATGCTTCCTTCAGTTTCTCGTTAGATCAATCTTTACTTAGCACGGGAATACGTGGCGTTATTTTTCGAGACGCAGAGAACAACTTTTTATATATGCATTGCGTTAAAACTGGGGTGGCAATCGTCGTGTACTTTGTGTTTGCAGGGAGTGTTTGCAGGATAGGGAGTATCGTTCTCTTTCACAGTTTCCCACGCCGATTCGGTCACTGTAACGGTTCCTGGATTACAATCCAAGGCCTCGTTCCCCCCATTTGGCTTTTCTCCGCAAGAAGTTCAATGTGAGTTGAGATATCATCTTAGGGAATACGTAGAGTAGAGCGTGAAGTTTGAGCAGGGTTTTGTTGTACAATTGACGAAGAGTAATTACATTTTTATCTAGTTTTCCTTATGTAGTCTATTTCTTTTTTAGGAGCTAATATAACATGTCTTACTTCAATCTCTTTTGCCTTTGGTGGTGTTTTCGCTGCTCTCGCTATCAAAAGAGTTGTTGACAGTGAAGGTAAAGTCGGTCTCCCCAACCAGGTCCTTGACATGATCTACAAGTCTGGCGATGTCGTCCGTAATAAGACTGCTCGCCACCTGCAATACAGCTGCGTCACTGTTAGAATTGGCTTCGTCTGGCATATTTAAGGGGTCTTACCATAAGCACTGTATCCCGGTTCCTCAACATGTTTTGAGTCTAAGATGCCCTTGTCCAGAGCTTCCAGGCGCCGACTCAAGTTGTATGGTTGAGGTAACTGTATATGCGGTGGCAGCGGGTAGCCTTGCTTCACTGAGGAAGATAAGAGAGACAGTATTGACGTAATCTGATGACTCGTTGGTCCCACGCTATCAACTAGGGTCTTGAGATCGTTGAGCCAAGCCTTTTTTTGCCCTCTTTCAGAATCGGGCCCTGCGTCCTCGTTTTCTTTCGTCCAAGCATCTGTAGCATAGCTCATCAATGACAGATAATTCGTGATATTGTTGGCTCTCAAAGTGATCCCTTCGTAAGCCTCTCGTGGAAATTTCCCCCCTATTGAGATTTCCCATTTTTGCCAGTCTGCATGTTGTTGTAAAGAGGGTAAGAGCATGGCTAGTTTGCTGAAGACGTGATGGCGCACCTTCTTTAATTGGCGGCCAGGACTTGTTTTAAGGTCCATGTTTCCTTCGGTGTCATGTAATCTAGCATCTATCGTGGAGTGAACAATCGAGTAGTAATTGGAAAGAAGGAATAGTGTTGAGCCAAGATCCTTTCGAAGCCAGCTACGATCGGATATGGGGTAGGGAAATATAGTCCAGATAAACGCAACAAAAGAGCCACCTGCGACAGCTGCTAGTCTATATGGCGCTAACTGGTATATTCTGGAACAAACTTAGTGGTTTATAGCCCGGTGGACAATGAACTTACGGATAATAGGGTTGACCTGACGCCGCTGAAGCTGCAATACCAATCTTTCCAACTTGAAGCTCGTAACCTACTATCAAGACTTGTGTGACAATTGCCACTAGCCATACCGGGAGAAATCGTGGGAATTTGAGGAAGAAGTACATTTCAATAAAGATGAACAACCAAAGCATGACGATGACCCCTGGTGTTTTTTCATCAACGATATACCATATTATCAAAGAGGTTACCATTGCAATTGCTGTCCCTGCAATACGTCCGAAAAATCCTAGCATTGATTGGCCACTTGTTACGGTCATACCAATGGCTATAATGATCATGGACCAGACTGGTTGAGCTATATTAGCTTTACTATCCCGCCAAAAATTGATTCCTCCGAATCTGAGAGTTTCTCACCTAGTCTCTGTTTGAAAAAGAATACGTGGGTATGCTCCAAGAAAGCAACAATTCCTCTGAATATTACGTTAGCCAGCTTACCCAAGTTCTAAAACATGGTTCAAACAAACATAGTTAAGGTAGCACATGACACTCGAAATCCAAACGCCGACTCTGTGGATCCCAAAAACCTAGGAATAGCACGAAGCCCATTGCCAAATTTCTCCCAGGCATTTTTTGGTGGTAGATGTTCTGGGTCCTTCCTGGGATTAAAGCCCGATCCCAAGTAAACATTTTTAGTACCTGCCTCCATACTATCCGGTGATTCTGTGTCCACAGTGCTATCCTCCCGCCCAATACTGAGAATCCATTTCTTTAGACGCCTTAGACTCGGTACAATAAGGTGGTTCTTCTTCATCGAACCATCTTCCACTTTATTGTCAGCGAATCGGACAAGAGCTGTGATAGCTGTTCCCGCCGAGTAGAGCAAGTGCTCCATATAGAGGATCAGATAGAGTTGCTGCTGGTCACGACCTGCATTGAATAAAGTTAGCAAATCAAAACACTCCCAATTATAGACCAATGTATAGATATACGACATCACATTGAATAGTACGCACGATGTTTAGCTTCATCCGGTGTGTAAGTCTCGCAGTCAGGGGGGGGTACGCTTGCGGAATCGAATTGAGCTTCTGATAGTCCCTTTTCTCTAGCCCAAGCACGCAATACTTTTCCCCTCTGCCCGTAAAAGTTCATCATCTTCTTTTCCATGTGGTCAGAAAAATCAAGATCGCCTGGCTTGGGGTCACCCTTCGCTTGCTCTTCATCAACTTTCTTCTTTTTTGGCTTTGCGAGAACCTCTAAGCAAAGCCCTGCATGCTCTAATCCTTCATCCATGACTGCTACTGCTATTGAGAATGGTTCATGCAAAGCTTTCATGACCTCATTCCATGTCTTCTTCTCTGAGATCCTTTCTGTTCCTGTGCAACGCTCCCATGATTCTGAGTTATCTCTTTCATTGGGTCTTTGAGGTTTGACCCAACCGCGCCGCTCCGCTATTCTTTCAAAAATATCCGAGATAGTGGACATTCCAATAAGCGGGATAGTGATTGCACGAAACAGTGTAAATATTTCATCCATATCCTTAGGGCCCAGCTTACCCCAAGCTATCTCTCTCTTGGCAAATGGGATATCACCATGTAATTTCCCGTGAAGCTCAACTAGGCCGGCAACCGCACTCTTCAGAGCCTTGGATTGGGAAGTATCTGCTGGATGATTTTGTGAAGCACTTGGCTGACCAGAATTTGTCATTTTGTTCTTCTTTTTCTTGTTGACTAGAGTCTCTTCTGAAAAATCACTGTTATGCCCCGTGCCCATAAACATATCAGTGCTTTCTAGGCTTTCCAAATAAACCGTTTGGGCTTTCAAAGTTGCCCGGATCAATCCTATATATCCTGCTTGCTCTTTGAAGACCACCATCCTCGACGAGATTGGTATGATAAATAGATGGACTCCTGTTGATATACCAAATGCTGTCAAGAAACCTGTCAATAGTTGCTTGATCAATGCTTGCCCTAAAGCAAACGTAGGAAAGAGTGGTCCATATGTGAAGGCGATATTGGTGAAGATACTATACATAATGACTGGAAATTGCAAGGCGGGCATCTTTGCTCGAAGGCAGTTGGCAAACCAAATATTAGCGAACAACCATATAGCACTGAAAGAGTTAGTGATATATCTAGTAAGTTTGAGTTGAAAGGAGATAGATTTCACAAAAATCTTTTTTGGATAACTTTGGGATATTATGAGAGTAAAATAAATGCGGTAATACCAAACTGCAGCCTGAGAGGAATTGTAGGACTTGGTAGAGCCAGTGGGCGTTGTATTTATGCGAGCCTGGACGCTGCTCCACAGACCTAATAGCGCGACTGCACTGCCAATACATATTCCAAATATATTCAAGATCAAAGTTTGAAAATATTTTGCTCGGGGCATTATAGGCATTGACAAAACTGTGATAATAGGTACGAGATATCCAAGCGTTCCAAATGCTATTGCTACCTGGAAGGCATTGTTAGCAAATCCATCGCTCCATTACGGAACTGAACATACAGAGTCGGCTTGGTAAAATGCAATTGCAATTGTTGGTGCCACGGAGCCTTTAAACATCATCATAAGTGTACCAACGTCGAGTCCAAGCTTTGCATATATTTTCTTGAGTGTCGAAGTCTCCTTGTTATCCGGTTTATCTTCCTGCGTATTCGCATTATTCGAGGCATCAGTACTGGGTGGACGAGAGCCATTGGCAATTCCTTCTTCCCGACTCGTCTTGTCCTCGATAGCATCCTCGTTCTTGCTTTTCCTCCTCTCTCTAACCTCGAGCTCTGCCATGATCACGTCTGCAGGGGTTCAGGCATTCAAGTGAAGAAATCAGTGGCTCTGAGTATCTCATTCGGAGGACATGCGATTAAATAACATATAACGATGATGAATTGTACAATGCCATGTTTAAACGTACAAGTCAGCACTTCGTCTGTCCAAACTGTCCTGACGTCGTCCCAAACTACAAAATTATTCGGCCTTCGGTGAGGTAAAGCGGGTCGGAATTGCGGGATACTCCGACAAGGATCCGAAACCATGGAAAGTCTTATTTTCCAGCTATCCAATCACTGCTCGAGACTGTTGAGAATGTTAAGTGGAAGTAAAGCTTATTCATGCATGGCGCAGGCTAGCCTTTACATTAGTGTGAGGTCAAATATTTAATACACAATCTTCTAAGCTCAAGCATAAAGCTATGAATGTCAATGGTTTAGCTGGTAGAAGTGGCGTTCCCGACCGAGCCGATAAATAATCAAAATATACATCTACCCTCGTCGCATTCTCTTCTACAGATCCTTTTTAACTAGTCTCTCATATGGCGATCAGACGGAGTGGAGGAAAGCGAAATATGAAACTCAATGCTTTGGGTTGGTTTAAGGGTAGAACGGGATTTCCCACCGTATGTGGCTCTCAAGCTTGGTTATATTATCCTTTGAGCATTTTAAACATCAATTGGATCACAGATTTCACTTCAGACAGCATTTGTTGGATTCTTTCGTTACTGTAGTACTATCAAGGCTAATATTAACCTGTGGCTGGAGAAGATACGGCACATTATTTTCGATGTCAAAAGTTATGTCATTCCTCTTGATAATGATGAAATATTACACGAACCCTTAGGATGAAACATCTCCCAAATCATCAATCACTGCATTGGTTGAGTTTCCAGAAATTTGTACTGGTATCATGCTCATCTTCTTAGATCATATGTAGACTGGTTATACAGTATATATGTGTACCATCCCGGTATATGTATTGTAGCAAGGTTCGGATGTAGAAAGTGTTTCAATTGATGAATGAAACTTCAAAATGGAATTATCAACACTCTGCCGGGGTGGGGTATAAGAGTGGAGGAGCCGAGCCGAATGACGCCAAGCCGGAATACCAAGCTTGTTTCCGAGATGCATCTTGCCCCACCACTTGAGTCTGCATTTCGACATCAACATTTCGGAAGCAAGCATGAAACCATCATGAAGAAAACGCTGCTACTGTGTTTCATTCACGGATTTAAAGGAGATGATAACACTTTCGGAGGCTTTCCAGAGCACCTCAGAGCTCTTGTGAGTCATGGTTTACCCAAGGTTGAGGTACGAGCGATAGTATACCCTCAATTCGAGACGCGAGGTAATCTCGAAACATGTGTGAGCAGATTCAGAGACTGGTAAGTATATATCTTCCTTAATTCTTGAAGACACATTTCTGATGGATTGTGTAGGTTGCAGGAAAAGGTAATCGATATAGAAGTCGAGAATAAGACGCCATCCCCAACCGTTGATCCGTCAGTCCGCACGATACTTATTGGGCATTCTATGGGTGGAATTGTAGCCGCAGACACTATATTAGGCCTTGCATCTGACCGTGCTATCGAGTCTGTGGCCGCTGACGCAACTGAAGGCGGACTCAATGCGTTTATGTTTCCGTACATACAAGGCGTCCTCGCTTTCGATACGCCATATCTAGGAATTTCACCTGGTGTGGTGGCACACGGCGCGGAAGGACATTACAATGCTGCAAGTTCAGCTTTCACACAATTGAGTGGACTTACTGGCGCTATTTGGGGCGGTAAAGCAGCTACCGAGGTCAGTGCTAAAGAAAGCAAAGACAAAAAACCAGTTGCTGCTCTGCCCGCTCCGCCCGTGTCAGATGCGTCAGTGCCAGCATGGCAGCGATGGGGAAAGTTAGCTCTGTATGCAGGTGCAGGTGCTGCAGTTGCTGCAGGAGGAGCAACTGCATACATGAAGCGCGATCAGATTACCGAGGGCTGGTCGTGGGTTGGATCGCACCTTGAATTCGTAGGATGCCTAATGAAGGGCGAGGAGCTTCGCAAACGAGTTGTCGGTATGGTGAGGTTGCAAAAAGAGCTAGATGTCGGATTTGGGAACCTCTATACAAGGCTTGGGAAGCGAGCTATCAGTAAGGAGAATGGGAGTATGGTAGGAAGTGTGATGGGGAACCAGCGCACTTTTTGCAATCTGCCGAAGAAAGATGGAAGAGAGCTATGGTATGAAGCAATCAACGATGCCGCCGCTGACGAGACTGGCGCTCATATGAGTTTGTTTCTCCTATTTCTACCGTTCTAGACTCACGTTAACCCAAAACTTCTAGCAATGTTCTTCCCAAAAGACAACCCCGGCTACTACAGCATGTCTGAAGCGGCGAAGAAGCTAATCGTCGACTGGTCAACAAATGACTGGTACGAAGGCAGCACTGGGAATAACATTGCCTATGCCATAGAAGATGTTGCGATGCATGATGAATTATGAGGAATAGTGTTATGGAGGCATTTTAGTTTGACCGGAGTTTTTAGCCTGTGAAGGGGATACCAGGGGCGCGAATTTAGATATATATCACCAAGTATCAAGTATTGAGTCCTATGTTTATATTAATGCAGAATTAGACCAAGCCATCAAGCGCCTCTGCTACAGCATATAATGTATTTGGTAACCCGTGGAGGTTGGAAATGATGGTGTAGTAATATGTCTATTCTGCAAGCTTGGTTTCTACAATTTGTGAACATGATCTATGAGAAGTAGGAATTTCTCAGAGAAACTTGAAAGAAGATCGATAGGCTCCCTGCTTCTGATGATAAGTCCATGAGAAAGGATGAGACGGTCTATGAAGCCGTACATTATCTCGAAAGTGCGCTCGAACCAAGATATATGTTATGGTTAGCAAGTACAGCAACAATAGCTTCCTCAAACTCGCCATCTCGTATATAAACATGGTCTTCATCGGAGGGTTCTCCAGAACTATGCGAAGTCACTTTGCGACCAGACATGTCTGCGTATGTTCTGATTTTCTCTGGCTGGTTCAGGGACTTAAGAAAGAGTATTTCGTTTTGTCGTTGGACATACCCAACACATACGAGCGAAGAAGAGTTCGTCGTTTCATGAAGTTGCAAATCCGGCAAAATAGCTTGCGGCTGATGGGATTGACGGATCTCACATGAACTCGAGTATTTACTAAGAAGCTTGAGAACTGCCGGTTGCAAGTACTGGAAGCTCTTGGGGACTTCAAAGCTTTGGCCCCGTGCTCATCGATCATTGCTGTCCAGAGCTCATTTCATGGCCACGTCGCTTTCAGCTGAATCTGTTGACACTTCATTTTCCGGGTCCGATTGGCCGTTAGCATCAGGTGTTCTTAGAGCTCTTAATCTTGTGATATCGATTCCAGAATCTTCTCCTCAGACCAGGATGGCGACGAACCACCTCTCAAGTGCAGAAAACGCTGCCTTGAACACATCGCTCACACCAAGGAGTTGACCTGTCACAACGAAGCTTACGTTGAAGGCTCTGGTCACAAGAGAAAGTTGTTGATGTTGATGTTGATGTTGGTTCATCTTGCTCATTTAGCTGAAACATTTGACAGTCCCGAGTTACGGGTACAGGTGGGCACTGCATAGCGGAAGAATGGTACCGGCTAAACCCATGATGCATGGTAGCAAGGAATCAAGACATGGAAGTATTTGTCTGAGTGTTACGTTAAGTTACACTTCGAAAGTATGAACTTGGGTCGTATCTACCTCCACCGGACGGAGGCACTATAGCATCAACATTGAAAGCTTTAGTGGGGATGTAGTCATTCCCAGATAATCCCCAGAATTCGGCCCTACTGAAGACCGGCTTCCCCGCAAATCTATCCGCTAACGTAAACACTAGCAAATTCCTCTACTTCCATATCGTCTTAATGTCGGTAATCTGTACTCTGGACTACTATCTCAAATACTCAAAATACTGTTGTGTGAATGGTAAATTTGGTCCTATTTAGAAACCGACCGGCCTGCTGTCCGTTTAACCCATAAAGCGAGTCTCATATTATCCTTTATGTCTCTTTCAAACCCTTTAAGCTTTGAACTTCAAGTAAGATGAAAACATGTTCGATTCCTTTTTAGGGGAAGTGTTTATGCGCTTCCCTCTTTTTGTTTGGAAATAATCAATACAAAACCAAGGATTGGTTAAAAGACACCGCATGATGTAAAAGGTTGTGACACCTATCATAACCCGATTGACTAGTGACCTGCTGTTACATTAATTCAAAAATGTTTCCATCCACTCATGACACAGAATAAATATCAAGTGATAAAAATTGATACAGTGAATGTTCTAACGAACGCACAATCTCTATAAACTCTCACTGTATGTATGTATATTCGCATATGTATCTCGAATCAGCTACCGCCATATATGCACCCCACAAAACTCCTTGCAGATGGATTATAGATAATGCAGAGCTAAACAGACCCACTTTAAACATCTAATGCAGGCCGACAACTTGAAAATTGTAATTGCAAAGGTTCGCCGAACCAGTAACCTTCCCAGAACTGTTAGCGTGATTTACAACGCTAGTTGTAGATGCCCGATAACTTACCGAAATAGGACCAGTGCCAGAAATCAGTGTAGTGCCAGCAGAACTCAATACTTTGACTGTGACCAAGCCAGTTGTGAGCCCACCGAAAGAAAACCCGTTGAAACCAGCAACCAGGCTTTGTGTTCCCAGAGTGGCGTTACCGCTAGTAAAAACTGCTCGAAGGCCAGTTTGTCCTGCTGCCACAAGAATAATAGCCTGTCGGAAAACATTGTTAGAAATTTCCAATAAAGCATTAGGTCATTGCTTGGTATGAGGGTACTTGCTGTAACTCTATCTTCTGCGGTGTCTGCTCCCTGCGGTTTGCCAAGATTGTCTGAACATGACTGCTCTAGTTAGCATTTAGGATGTACATCATTGAGTAATATGATACTGACTCCACTAGTGAGTAATGTATGATGCCAGAAAGTTCCTTGAGCAGTAGCTCCATTGGTTGGGTACATTCCATTTGTCGTTTTGGCTCCTGATTTGTAGGCTTTGATGAACGCGGGCAAGATCTCCTTGTAGCCAGTGTGATCATAGCCATCTGTGTAGGTTCCAATGTTGGAACCGGCAATCGGTTCTGGCCATGAGTTTCCCATATAATGGCTTTCACCAGCATCATTCCAAGTCTGGATTTCAACAAAATCGGGCTGCAACTGGAGTACCTGGCCAAAGCGATACTCGAGGTTCTGCTCACCTCTTCGATACCTAGGAAGCATATCCTGGTTAGTTTCACTTCAATAAGAACTCGTGGTACATACCAATTGTTACCGCCATCCATATGTTTGAATTGAAGAGGTGAGACACCCATCATGAATGTCTTTCCGGCAGGCTTTCCAGCAGTCTGAAGTGTTTGGTCCAAATTTGTAGGAACAACTATTTTTCCTTGATTGTTCTGTGGCCATGAATCCCAATTCATTGCTCTGCGGGTAGTTAGCACAGGCGTATATCCGAGAAAGGAATTACTAACCCGTCCAAGGTAGGGAAAGTTGAGTAGAAAGAACTCGTAATGGTGATATCCTGGAAAGCAGGCACGAAGTATATAGGCTGGGAGGTTGGCGCATTTGCCATTGGGTCTTGAAGTGCCTTCTTCCAGCCCTCACTGACAGAACTGTATCCAAAGGTGTTTTGTCCTCCGTTGAAAGTTGAGACAAAAGGTAGGCCATTGTACTTGTAATGAGCTGAATGTCCAGCATATTTTTTCAAGAAGTCGATGAACTGTCCCGGATTATTGAAACCTGTCATGTCAAAGGAGAAAAAAAGTTTAAATCCTTGTTCTGCGGCATATTTGAAGAGATACTCCACCGTGGTTGTTGCCCAAGTGGCCGTCACGGTATTGATGTTTAGTGCAAATGCATCCGCTCCCAGGGCTTTTGCGTCCTGGATATCTTTTTTGCAGTGAGCATCACTAATCGTCCCAATCATATAGTGAAAGAAGACAGGCTTTCCAGTTGTCCCAGGTGTCCCAGGGGTAGTCGGTCCGGGTGTCGTGGTGGTTGTGGTTGTGGTTGGAGAGGGGTCCATGGTTGGTGGGGAACTAGTCACGGGTGAACCTGTTCCAGCTGTCTTCTGTATTTCCGTGTCAGCTTTTGCAACAAACTTCGAATAGAGTGGTATGATGGACGTGTTGGATTATTCGTGACATCTCCAACCCCTAGAAAAAATTGAGTACAGTCAAGACTTACCAAGACAGCGGTCGTAAATCCACTCGCCACATTTCCAGACGCTACACACGTGCCGGCAACTCCATCCGCAATTCTATACGCACCTTGTTGCCCAACGACACAACAGAAGCTGTTTCCATGAGATCCAACCCATTGGGACCATTCACTGTTGGCACACTTAGGGCTGGATTCGATATCACCTCGGCATTGGCTATCTGGATTGGAATGTTAGCTAGATGTACCGTACATCAATCATTATATGGGTCCTCACTCGTCGGGCAACAAGCAGCAATCTCCATATTGGCATGTTCGAAACAGAACAAACTAGAAGGGCAGCAAGAGCCGTCACCACAAGACTTAGTACTTGCAGGGCAGCTACTCTGTGCCAAAGCCCACCCCTTTGCTATACCACGCTTTCGCAACGGTTGAGGATCGATGGCAATGGCGGTAGCTAGCTGGAGTACACAGAGGCAACAAAGCCAAGTAAACACTTGATGAAAGTGCATGATGGGCGATGTATGAGCATATGCTGATCCGTTGTTTTTTGGGTTAAGATTTGAATTCGTTTGGGAAAAGAGGAGCAGTCTTGCCCTTAAATGAAGGAACGATATGCTAGAGATTATTTGAACAGGAGCGCATTCCCTATATTGAGACAATTTTATACTTCTACGACGTAATATCTTGAGCTAAACTAGCGCCTACATTCACAAAAATGCCGATTCTTGCTTTGACTCACGAGGTTGTTCCCGACTGGAATTCAAGTGCGGCGTGTGATTTGGACTCGGGGTGAATCTGAAAAACTGACTGTCTGAGCTATCTAATCAGAAGAGAGAATGAATGCCAGCTCCTCTAGGTCCCGTAAAAGGCCCTTTGTTTCTGTTCTCTAACGTGATCTTTCCTCTGTGGCCCTTTCCCCCGTATGACTAAAATATATAACTATCGGTGTTCTAGTTGTGAGATGTGTAACCATTACGAGAGTACAAGCTTCATTTGGGACCATTGAATTAACTTTCCACTGCCAAGAAAATTTCCAAATACTGGAAAATAAGCACTGTAACTCTGGTAAATTTCCCAACAGGTAGGAAATGATGAACTCCGGTTTCAGAAGCAAGAGGATCGACGTTAAATGTGGAAATAACTGGGTGAATAGTCCTGGTCAATGGTGCTCGGGGAAATTCTTGTTGGCTATTTCCGATGTTTTTGTATTCCATATATTCCCCAAAGAACCGGTTGTACCAACTAGACTTTTATGATACTTTGTGATAAGTGTAGAACGGAGTAATGGTATTGTTGATATGTGGCTCTGGCTTTTTGTACCCTCGAACATCAAATAAAATCTTTTGTGTAGGACGCATATAGTGGATGAATTCTGTTTACTTTATTCATTGCACACAAGTACAGGCTCGTACAGAAGTCTGGTCACTGCAATGCAAGATACTGAAGTGCTGGAAAGCTTGGAGAGTGCACAGTGCCTTCTTCGTTGCAATACGTGTGTAGTCTCGGGATGATGTCGTCATTTAACCTCTGAAAATCAACTAGAAATTAGAATTTATAATCTTACAACTTGATGGCCTGTAGTACGACGCTCAATTCGGTGCACACTTCTCCTGTCATTCCTCATGTTCCAATCATTACTGGATAAACTTGAGTCCATCCGGAAGTCATGAGGTGGAATGAGTACAGTAGCTTGAGACTTGTCCCTGGTCATTGTATTTTCCAGAACTAATATCGAAAAGCTTTTTACCATTCAAACTCTGTTGCTAGTATGGCTGTTGTGGCAGCCTCAGGCAAAACACGCCTAGCGAAATCACCTATATATTCCCACATGAAAGAACTTTAGACCACTTGCAATTCGCAACTTTGTCATACACCCACACACACACACACATATATATCACAGTTGAGACCGCTTTCCCTATGATCTAGGTTCTTGACAGTCGCCATCTTTCTGGATTTGGTCAAGCCTACTGGTTCTCACGATTAATGCGTGTGCTGGTCATTAAGTCCATAAGTCCGGAACTGTTGGAATATGGTACACGTTACATCCATTATTGTTCCGGCACTCCTGGACCATGGTTACATGTTATAGTCGTATTCAACTTCAGCCCCACATAGCATTTGACTTCTTGCCAATTCGCTACAACTGAGGTAATTCCGAGCCGTCTTCAAGGCTGGATGTAAAATAGTGGACTACTTAGCAAATGCATTTATTATACACCAAACTAAGGTTTTATGAGCCTGTTTATTGTATCTATAAGGATTTGCGAGTAATTTTTCATGTTAGCGATTCTATAAATACTAACAGGAGATGGAGGGAGGATAACTTCAGTCAGATTACTCGATTTTACTAATGAGCCCAAATGCTTCCAAATGTAACATAAGGCTAGTAGTCAATTGTGCGCATTTCTTTGGCGATATATAGCATACATCTTAGTATCGTCAATCAATAACGTTATTTGTGAACTATTCTAAACGCTAGTAAATTCTAGATGGGGCGAATGAATAAATACTGAAGACGGCGCCGAGCCTGAATACGACCATAGAATTCAACAGCGTAGCCCTTCGAGCTTGAAGAGGTATTCTGCAAAAATGCATTGTCTGGTGATCAGTGTTTGTACAAATAATGGTGTGGATGATACAATAACACTCGTGATCACGGTCTTCACGGCGCATACCTAATTGGGACGTAGAAATTAGGATCCGCTAGCAACTTGTTTAGCCTATTTCCTTATTTAAAAAAAGACTTCTAAGTGGCAGACATAGAGTCGTCAAACGGGTAAGAAATTACGGAAGAAGAACCGAATTGTCGGCAGTTACCCGGGCATCCGACCTTTGTCAACTGGTTATCCGAATGCGTGGCGGGGGAGTCGGCTCCAAATTTCCGAAGAATTCCTGCCGCCGCCAAGTCAGCTAGTTAAGTGGAATCCGTACAATCTGGGACCGACTTTCTAACTTATAATTAGTATAGCAAGGAATCAATAGAAACGATAGGGCTTCTCTTCAAAGAAGAACGCTCTTGGTGTAAACGTGTATGAATCGAATTGTCTCTGCTTCGTTTCGCAGATCTGAGAAATCGCGACGTCTTGCAACGATGTTGTCCGAGTTCTAAAGACTCAATGACGTATCACGCCACTGTGCCACTGTGCAAAATCTAGCATGCGTCGTCTCCAATTTTCAGCTCCATTTCAAAGTACACAAGGCAAATCATAAGGGGCGAGAGAATAAGGGGCAAGATAACAAGCGGGAGATAGTGGGGGCTTGTGTTCAACAAAAGACACACTGTAGCACTGCATCAACTTATTCCGTTGAGTAGAGATAAATGCTTCTTCTGCGTTTTCCATACTACCCTTCATTTCCACAGTTAACCTCATTAACAAGACCCGAAACCTTCACGTCTTTTAATTCCAGACGATCTAGTACTACAGGACCTGCATTACTCACTCGTGCCAGTTCCAGTGCAATGCATCGCCAAAATTTTGCGGTAGATCCTATCGCTGACCCATCTATTTGTGTGGGAGGGAAAGCCAACCAGCAATATCGTTTCACAGTCCTCACTGATGGCCTTTTGCGCTATGAATGGGCAGAAGATGGAAAATTTGAAAATCGAGCTTCAACATTTGCTGTGAATCGCAATCTCCCAAAACCGGATTTTCGAGTCAAGGAGACAGCTTCATCGCTAGAAATTATCACCAAGAGATTTCATCTGCTTTACAACAAGGAAGCCTTTACTCCCAGAGGTTTGTCTGTAACGGTGAAAGGAGCTTTTAGCTCACATGCTAGTATATGGAGATATGGCGAGTCTGACTCTGATGAACTCGGTGTGCAAGGGACTGCAGATTTGGGAGGTACAGCTCGAACTCTTGATGAGTCGAATGGATCGATCCCACTTGGGCCTGGAGTAGTATGTATTCATTTTCTCGATACATTTGGTCTACGTGGTGAGCTATTTGCAGCACAAACAGGCTTGGACAAGCCAATACCGCAACAAATATGATTAAATTTGCTGATTATACTATTGTGAAGGTATCCAGACTTGGATTCTCCAGCATAGATGATTCAGAGTCTATGCTGTTTGAAGGAAATGGAGTTGCAAGTCGTGGACTAGGCCAGCGTGTTGATGGTTATCTCTTTGCTTATGGGCATGATTATCGTCAGGCCATAAAGGCATTGTATACTATTTCTGGCTCACAACCGTTACTTCCTCGCTGGGCTTTGGGAAACTGGTGGAGCCGATATTATGCATATCATGCTGATGAGTATTTGGCTCTGATGGATAAGTTTGAAGACGAGAAGATTCCGTTATCTGTTGCTGTATTAGACATGGATTGGCATATGACTGATGACGAACGAGTTCTCGAATCCGGAGCCACCGGCTGGACTGGGTACTCTTGGAACAAAAAGCTTTACCCCGACCCAAAGGAGTTCTTAGATGAGCTGCATCGTCGCAAGCTGAAAGTTACAGTCAACGATCACCCGGTATGTTATTTTCTGGATTCTTGGCTAGCGGTTGAGATAAGAAATTTCTGCTAGTATTATTAACACCATGACCTATAGGCAGAAGGTATTTATAGCTACGAAGATGCATATGAAGAAACGGCGAAAGCACTAGGTCATGACACATCGAACAAAGATCCAATCGCTTTTGATATGACGGATCCCAAATTTTTAGACGCATTCTTCGACATTGTCCACAGAAAGGTTGAGGATGACGGAATCGACTTTTGGTGGTTGGACTGTGAGTATTGTTTCTGCTAATGATCCAGGGCTAATTTTTGCAGGGCAACAAGGACCACATTCGAGGTTAAGAGGAATTGATCCTCTATGGCTCCTAAACCACTACACATTTTTGGACAGCGGGCGTGAGAACAGAAGGCCGTTGACTTTCTCCCGTTACGCGGGTCCAGGTAGCCGTGAGAAACCTTCTCCTTATAACTTCACTTTTCCAAACTATCTGTCATGTGATATGAGATCAACTAGTGGATCGTATGCTAATCCAGGGTACAGATCGCTATCCGGTCGGATTCTCCGGTGATGTTGTTGTGAGCTGGGCTTCTCTTGATTTCCAGCCTAAATTTACCGCTACCGCTTCTAATATTGGCTACGGTTGGTGGAGTCATGATATTGGTGGACATATGAATGGCAGTCGGGATGATGAGTTAGCAACCCGTTGGGTACAATTCGGAGCTTTCTCCCCAATTTTACGCCTGCATTCTTCAAACTCTCCCTGGACAAGTAAAGAACCATGGATTTTCTCACCGGAAGCTCAACAGTCTATGACCAAGTTTTTACAACTACGCCACCAGCTTTTACCATATATTTACACGATGAATGTCAATGGAGTAACTTCAGACAACCCCCTCTTACAGCCCATGTACTGGAGTTTTCCAGAGAGCGATGAAGCATATAGAGTGCCTAATCAATACCTTTTCGGGTCTGAGTTGATTGTGATGCCAATCACTACCCCTGGTGACCCTAAGCTGAAGCTTGGAAAAGTCAAGGGCTGGTTACCACCGGGAAGACATGTGGATATTTTCAGCGGTGCGGTTTATGAGGGTGATCGTGAGCTTTGGATTAACCGGCAGCTTGGCGAATATCCTGTATTTGCTCGTGAAGGTTCCATAATTCCTTTGGATGCTGCGACCGTGCCTGGAAATGGCGGAGAGAATCCCGAAGGATTTGAGGTCCTCATTGCTATTGGAGCAGATGGTGAATTTACTATTACTGAGGATGACGGAACTGGAACCTCCGTGGAAGATGTTAAGAAGGTCGAAACGCACATAAAATATACTCAAGCCACCGGCTGCGTACAGCTTGGACCCACTCAAGGCAAACCTACATTCAGCACTCGGGAATGGAGCATATTGTTCCTTGGAGTTTCCCATTTGGCAGACATTGACGTCTCTATAGATGGCGCCAAACAGAGCTCGGAGGCAGAAGAGAAAGCCAACGGTGTTCTACTCAAACTGGGAGCAATTTCCACGAAGTCAACAGCCATTATCGGGATCGGCAAAAATCCTAGCCTTGTTTCTACAGACTATCTTGCTATTCTCCAACCATTTCTAAATAATGCACAGATTGAGTTTCAATTAAAAGAGCGAATTTGGGAGGTCTTGACAGCGAAGATAACAAAACCTGCGAGAATTAGCAGACTCCATGCGCTTGATATAGATATCACTTTGCTTAATGTGCTGCTGGAGCATATATATTGATCGGTTAATTTTTAAGGGATTTCATAAGGCTTATGCATTGTACTAGCGTCAACAGCTACTCAGTAAGAGCATAACGGACGAATAGGACGCCAAGAGTGAGTAAAAGGGGTCTAAGCGAATAGGTCCTATCAACAAATTTAGGAGTCATGTATACTGCAAAGGTACCATTTAATCTCAAATATAAGCTCACTCTTGTGCCCAACAGTACGAGGTAATTAAATTCGTCCATAGGACGGAATCATTTGAAATCCAAGATTCAACTGTTCAATACTTTTTCTATATGTTCACGTGAAGCCATATTTATATCATCTAACGCCTTGATTTTGGGCACAATAGATGGCCTTGAACGCAATAACATATAGTGTATAAAGTAACTGAACAGATACAAAATGATATTAATTTCAAAATATGCAAATATATATTGACTTAGTCATGGTGATGAAGCAGGTGCATGATTTACAGCATTAAGGTTTGTCTGCAGCTGGTGATTCCCTTACTCATCTTAAACCATCTAGCTCACTGATACTCAAAACTAGTTTGTGAAGCGTCTAGTGACAAAAAAATTAGATCAGGCCCCCTTTCAATCACTAATTACGAAACATCATGGATAACCAAGAAGCCACTGGTAGATCCAAACATGGTTCGACCTCACAAATATCATTAGATTCGTAAGTATCACAACTCAAGAAGAAACCTGGATCAGACTATGCAAATGTGACTATTCTACCACTTTCTACTGAATAGTTTGCTAACTTTCAACCAATAGTCATCTAGAACAAAGAGTTCGAACGTGGCTCAGCCAAATACAACGACCACGACGGCCAAGTAGATTCAGGGAATTGATGGAGCATATCTTCCATCCGGGAAGGTTTGAAAGTGGTACGTATCATACGAGTGGAAGTAACTGGTTGGGTATTGCTAGAAAGAGGAAGCGAGAATAGGGAAAGGTTGTTTGGAAGGTGGAGGGATACGGAAATGAGGCGTAGGGTCAGAATGATAAACCGATATTTAAATTTCTGGAGAGGGCTAAAAGAGCTGAGAGTAGCCGACTGCAATTTAATCTTGAACATAACACTACTGAATTCGTCTTATTCCCCTTCTATTTTGCAGCCTGATTCCTAAAAGTTCATGTTCTGACAACGGGTCTTTAGATACATAAAAACAACCCAACAACAGCCTTTCCATCAAAAGATTGGGGATTGAAAGTGTTTTCTATACTTTTCGGTGAATTAATTTAGTTTTCGAGCCAAGTTAAGTGAGGTCCAATGAATGAATATCAAACGAAAATCTTAGAGCTTTGATCTATAGGTCCCGCACTTCACAATCATGCTAACTCTATCGATAAATTAATGCTTACTGGGATTAGAATTGTGGGAGGGCGATAGATATTGAGACTTAAAACAAGGTCGATTTGTTATTAACTTTCCAGACGTCATTTTGAGTGCCAAGAAACTGCCCCTTTAATTAAACGACGAACTTCGAATCTCGTACTCGACCTTGAAAGCTAACACGGTGAAGTAAGGAATTGCTAAGGGTAAGATTATCTCTGAAGAAACTTAGGGAAGAGTTATGTACTTGAATAAGAGATTGGTAATGACTACTTTTGGGTACAGTTTTCCTGTTGGTTGTTTAATCACTATTATATAGTAATGTATAGGCCCACCAGAACCAAATATTTACCGCCTTTTCCAACTAGGATACGGTACAAGTACAATCATCAAATAAAAAACAACTAGCCTGATTTGCTCCTAGAGCATAGAATTATTCTCTGTGGAAGAATGACTCTACTTGCAATGGTATTCCTCTCATTTACTCCACAACAAGGTAAATTGCATTATGTGCAGGGGAAGTTGATAAACAACGCATGTCGGTCAATGATCCTACAAACAACAGAGAGTGAAAGCAAAGACAAAACCTAAGCACATCACAATGCTCAAAGTACAGTCAAGTTATGAATCATGGTCAAGAACTATTGCGCCAAATTGGAAGCAACACAGTCATTGGAATTTGTAATAGTCACTTTCTCTAGCTTTATTATCCCTTCATAAATTTATTTCGTGAACTTAGTGTTTTGCAATTGCGACACTTGCTAATCATTTAGCATTTTAAAGTGCCTTTCAGAAGTCAAATGCTACATCAAGCAAGTCCTGATGTGTTTGCAACAACAGAACAGAGAAGATAAATGACTCTGAAACGTTTTTCAATAATAGCTCTCGCCATCTCCTATGTACTTACGGTCTAGGGCAAAGGACACTGTTTGGGGGTTATTATCCCAGCCCACAGGTAGTATATCTCCTTCACCACCCGCTATCTTACGCATTTAGTCCCATTCTCCTTTCGAGCACGAGAATTTAAGGATTCTGCTGCGGAATCACTATTCCTAATGTTGGCTGCCGGAACATGGCGTTCCTCCTAGCCATGGCTCAGTATACGGGCTGGTCTACTGAATACATCTGCAATGCGTTCCACACCTAAACTCGTTTATCGATTGGTGTTCGAGATATATATGGTGTTCATAAATCATGGGTTGATATGGGGAGTAGCGGCGAACTATTCCCCGGCTTCGACCAAACATCTCGGAGCAACAAAGGTCAATCTTCGCGCTCAATCCTCTTGGCTGCTCTTGATCCTCCTTCGTATTCTCACTCCCTCCGAACTCGCCTTACTATCCCCATCCGGGCCTAACTTTCTCTGGCGCGTAACTCATACTCTCGATCTCTAGGGCACGGCCATTGACGAACGATATAAATTCAACGACAATAGGGAATTCCTGACAATACGCACCCAAAATGAGGATGTGGCTTGTATCTCGTCTCATGTTTCCTTGTATCAGAGCGAGTTCGAGTCAAAGTTTGTAGGATTAGAAGAGTCGCAGCCAAGTAATGAGAATTATTAAAGTATTACTAGTATTGGCAATACTATTAAGGTATTTTTGAGACTTATTATTGCGGATCGGATGATGGTTGTTAGGGAGAGGTGTGCGGAGGCGAGAGCTCAAGCTGGATTTTTAGAGATGGTGAGTTATACGCTAAATTTGATGAGAATACAAAACATCCATCCCAACATCGGGTGTTGTTGGTATTTCTGCTATACGCTAAGCTTTGCCCGATACAGGAAATATCAAATCACCCTAAAGAAACAACCTGCCCATTTGCAAAGATCCGCTTGTAAAGGAAACTCCCATCAAGCTGATCTTTTGCTGTGGCCCAATCTGTGGTGCAGCGTGCACGAAGGTTTGGCTCAACCAGAAGTTGCACGGAAGAACTTTCCAGCAGAGCTGCCCAATGTGGCGCTCTCAATTTCCAGATATGTTTATGCGAAAACTGTTCACGCCAGAACAGTATAGACATCGCCTTTTTGAGGAAGTGATCGACGTTGGTTTAAAATGTTTAGGGACTGTTTCTGCGAGCTTACGGGATAAAGTGTATAATGTGAGGATTGAAACGTATCTTCCCTCAATTAAAAGTCTGATTGATATTCTTCTGGCCAGGAGGTGTTCACCTTTTGAAGTTCTTTCGCAAAAATTTGAAACTATGGATTGCCATGCGGACCAGGATGTTGAATAAGCCCAAAAGTTTGGTCTTAGGTGGGTGGCATCGAAGAAGTTGCAAACATCTTAGGCACAACCAAGGGAGAAAACTCTCCAGCAGTCGAATATGAAACCTTTGACGAAGATGTCGATTTAACATTCGGGTTCGACGAGGAAGTGCTTAATGAATATTGCGAGCCCATTGAGACCTCCGATAACGAGGAGCACGAAAACGATCTCTCTAGAGAGGAGAAAAAGGACGAAGATTATAACAGTAACCAGAATGCTGAGTTCAAGATTGTTGAAGATTATTATATGTAGGATTGGTTTGGAAACTAGATTGTGAGACAAAGTGGCCTGATATTCGCCCTAGACACCTGTACTAGTACGAATACTTTCAGAAGAGGGGCTGATTCGCGTTGGTTTTGACGTTTGGCTAAATGGCATGTTCTAAGTGTTAGGCATTGATATCATATCGTAGAACTTGTATATAGAGAATAGTACATATCTATCCACAATACTGATACTGGAGGCTCAGTTTGGGCGAAATAGAATGACTTGTAAAGCATAAACCAGTGACTTCCTATTTGACGCATTAAATATGAAGATAGAACTGTCTGGATACTTAGACACGCGAACAGCTAATTTTATAGAGGTAAGAGGCCATCCCTCCACTGGGAGTAAGTATAATATTGCTGTACTGAAGCAGAGAGGGAAGGGGAGAAGTGATTTGCTGAATGAGGATTCAAACCATGTCATCTAATGTCGGCCGAAGCGAGTAGAATTGAAGTCCACTGACATGAAAAGCAGTAGTTAGCTTTCTTGATGCAGAAAGTGACAAGCATTCCTTGAACTTTCTCAATATCCTCTGTGTTCTTTACTCATTGATCACCAAAATCCTGTTACTCTTCCTCGTCTCTCCCTTGCTCATATTCTATAATATACTTCTTCCGTAAGAGTATCTGGCATGTATTAACTTGCTGGATTCCAAAAAGCTGTTGCTATATTGAACTGATCTGATATAAGTATGCGAATCACCTCAAAAAACATGAAGCGTCGCAGTGGTGGAATTGTGATGGTATTGAAGGATTATACTCGAGTCTCCTAAGCCGTATCAGGAGCAAGAATAGACCACCACAAGCAAGAGTCTCTGTGATCCACCATCCCCAAACTCCATGCCATGATGAAAACCCGTCTGCCTTCCTTCCCCTACATGCTGGAGCATGTATGACATGACAATTTAACGGTGCTAAGATCGTGTTAGTTTGGCCTGGGTCTAGGTTTCCTGCATTGATGTAATTGTAGCGTACCTTGACGAATCCAATATCAGCAGCCTTTTCTCTAAAGCATTGACGGCAGATGTTGAGGCCATATTTGCGAATGAGACCAGCCTTGTGTGTGCAGACTCGGCTAAAGAGACAATGTTAGCTATTGTTCTTCCTTATATTCCCAGAGCTTCTGCTCGTAATATTCATCCCTCCCCAACCAGGAATAACGGGATAACCTCTTCTTCTCAGTCGGGAAGTGCGACAGATTCCGAGCTTCTCTAGAATCCAGAAGAGCCTATCCCATTTCCCCTCATCTATTCTGGCATATATATCCGGATCGGTGTGTATATAACGTACCAGGCGCGGGCTCCTTTGCCGTAGGTTCTTGGGCGCGAGTTCCAGACAGACTCGTGAGACATGATTGCGGTTTTTCGAAAGTTCTCTCTGCTCCCAGTCAGCTCCAGGCCTCCCTCAATCAAATCAATCAATCAAAATCCCTCTTCTAAATCCCTAATCACTCATCCACAGTGTTAAAAAAGGCACATACAAGGAGACCGTAAAAAGTTATCGAATCGGCGGAAGATTCGGTGCTGAATTCCTCTTGTCGGTGGTATGAGCGTAGTCGTGCTTGTCGATGTAGAAGTTCACGATCAAAAACGTCCGTCCGGCCAAAAAGGTCGACTTTGCCGGCGTAAACTAAAATTGATTGTGCGTGGCTTATGTAATGAGGCGAGTGGTGCTAACCCAAATGTAGTAAGTGGACTGTGGTCCAGAGCATTGACCCACTCCAGCTTTTTGATTGGCTTAACTTTTGGAGAGATTTACTCTGCACAGCGTATTATTTATGTCTTGGCATCGGTGTTATCATTGGTTTCGGCTGTCGTGAATATGTTCCAACTTCACATCTTAGAACTCAACGACGCGACGATTCTCTGTTTGAAGCCTTGCTACTGAAGGAGAGAAAAGAAGCCTCAATGTTAGAAAGATCCGACAATTGCGATTAGTGATTATAGCAAAGTAAACTGCCGTCGACACGAAATCAAGCAAATTGGGATCAAAGTATCAGACAAGACAAAGGCAGACTCAAAATCTCCCACGAAAGCACACTCAGGCCTAGTTGCTATCAAGCCAGAGAACACTACGACCATTTGTGGTCCAGACTGCAAGATGGTCTGCCCCGCCACCCACACGTTGCGAATCCATCTAACAGCTTCCCAGTCCAAAGACTGTAGCTATACCTATGTACACTTTAACCGGGCTCGAGATGCGGACCTCTTCGAGGACTTTTGTAAAGACAAACTGCCAGATGATGATATCTATGTCCCACCCCATAACCAGCCCATCAACCCAGAAGATGAGGATGATGTGGTGCCAGATCAGCATGCTGCGTTTGGAATCCAGAGAGCTACGCAAAAGACAAAGGAGGCTGCGTGGAAAGATCTTGGGTTAAGCGAATTGATGAAGAAAGGGCCAGAGAAGAAGGGGACTGTGATGTGGAAGGCAGGTAGTAAGAGCATGCCACGATAGGAGCACGGTGGGGTGACTGGTATGATAATGAGATTATGAGATGCAGAACAGGCGTTATGACAAGGACGGCAAAGGGCATTCATGTGTGCATGCGACTGAACTATAAGAATGATATGAGGGGAAGTTTAGGAGTTGGCATTGGTGTAGTGAGATCGAAACAGAGATACCCCCATTTGGTAATGCATGTTTTGGAAGTATGTCACGAAACTTGTAAGTCTCGATTGCTTTGATAGCTTTCCTGCATCAGCAAAATCCATAAGCCGCTTTGCTCTGTTTCCATTCGCAATCATGGCAATAGGATACAAAGGTATGCAATGGTGTCTTCAACACTGTATCTTTTCTACAATCCTCCAGGTCCTGTTCCTCGACGTAATATGACTTGATTCCCATTATGCACCAAAAGTTCCCAGCTCTCTATACTCCGTTATATGCCCCAAAACGCCATAATATGTACCCCTGTCATGTTTCTCCTTCCTCCTACATTTAGCCCTTCCCCAAAAACTGCTCCCTCTCTACAATCTCCTGCTGAAACTTGACCAAAAATACCGTTTTCCCTGGCCACAACTCCCCTTCCTCCCCCTTGCCAACACTATGCGCCGTAACCCTGGCCGCAAAGCCTGCCCCGTCACAAACCCCCTCCACAATACCCGCGACAAAAGCTGCACAATTCAATTGATTCATCTCTTTAGGCACACTTATATACTGATTGACTAACGGTTCGTTATCCGAAATCATGTATTCGTCTGGTGTCTCTGGGTTGGAGGACTTCTCGAGGGCGTCGGCGGGTCGGGAGAAAAGGTGTTTCCAGAGAGTGGTGGTGATAAACTGTAAGAGGGCGATGATGTTTAGAGGTCGTAGTTGGGAACGGGGGGGTTCACGGAAGAGGAGGAGGTCGAGGAGTTTAAGGCCGATTGGGTGGCCTTGATTGTTCAGCCTATTAATAATTTTATTAGCATTATATCTTTGAAGTGATCCCAACGTGATCCGAAAAGTAGCAGAGTTCTTTTCGTTGGGCATGAGGTAAAGGCGCATACCGTTTTTCCAAGTCTTGAATACCAGTGACCCGCCGCTGCGCATAGCTCACCATCTCCCCAAACAAATATGCGAAACTGGCTTGACTAAGCTCTTGTGTTCGACTTCGATTTAGAGGCCGGTGGTATATTGTCTTCCCATTTGCGGGGGTGCGAAGGCCAGGAGAGCCTCGTGGGGGGGTTTGGACTGGTAATGAAGTTTTGGTGGGTATGGCTGCCATTATTTTGTATGGTATTACCTGGCTAGGATGTTGGACATTGGCTTTGGGCTTTCGGGCTTCTGCATGTGTTTTGGAGGGCGAATATGTGGAGGTGTGATGGTAGGAACAAGGCTGAAGTTGGATGTTGACGGTCTCAATATTCTAGCGAGGTGATGAGGGAAGGGATGATAGGGGAAGGGGTCACATAAAAATTCACAAAAATGAAGGATTCCTGCATTTCCTAATTCATGTCGCACTAGGAGGAAAGAAGGAGATTGTAAGAAGATAATACCAAACAAATCTTTGTGTTATATATGTGTCGAGCTTAGCTTAATATTCATTAATTATAATTTTCTAGCAACCTGCCTAGTATCTCTATCTCTCGTATTCATGACTTCTACAAATTTAAATAACTCAATATCGTGCCATATTATCTTGGAATACTCGGAAGTTAATTGCCATGAAAAAGTATTGGCCCCTTTTCACAGTCCCTACTATACGGAAATTCGAGATGAGTCTACTGGAGGGGAGACAGCCTTTTCTTCATCCACTGGTGGGTCGATGCTCTTTTCTTCGCTCACTGCTGGGCCGCTACCGACACTGGAAGCGTCGCCTCCTTTAAGATAGAACTCACTCTCACCGATGATCTTTCCAGCCTTCACCCACCGCTCATGCTTCTGTGCACGCCTCTCGTCGCACATTTTTAGAAGGGTTGGCCAGTATGTCTCATGATCATACTCGAAAGCCAAGTCTCCTTGGAAATCATTCCATAGCTGCTCAGGTGGAACATGTGGTCGCATATCGCCACCGAACTTGAGTTTTTCCCTTGTCATTGGATCAATGAATGGAGAAATTAGCTTGAAGAAACCATTAACAATCCAAGGCACTTATACAAGTCAGTACACAACTTCACCACATTTTAGAAGAACGTACTGTTGATAATCAATGCTCTTCCCAAGCGCTCTGGGTAATGTGTTTGAAGGATATTTAGAATCTCTCTTGCTATTCCTAGACCAGGTGCTGTGTTCGTTCGAGTTTTGCTAGTCTTGAAGTTTATCAGGAGTGCTAGAGTGTCTTGACCAGGAAGACCCATATCAAGGACTCGCTCAACCATGAATACTAAATGTTCCACTTGTCGGTGACTAGGAGCTGTATTTTGTCTTCCAGGGCTAAGATAGTGACATGGGCGTCCTGCAATATCATATCCTAAGATGAGCTGCTTCCCGGTCTCATTTTCCGGGGAAATATGCTCGGGCGTGAGTTTGAAAACTCCAAATTCCCGTCTCCATGTCAATGTAGCCCTCAATCGCTTTTCTGATTCTGCCACAACCCACTTCGTAGCCCTCAGGTATCGTAATAGACATTCTTTTGACAGCCACATTGTTTCATCGTCAGTGATGGGTCCTCCTAGGTCATCTTTCGCTTCGATTTCTTTCCAAGACTTCACTGTCTCCAATAGAGCATCGTACTTCTCTTGCTGCTCAGGTGTGAGTTGAGGGACGGGAGGTATATTTGTAGCAGCAGAGGGAGCTGCAATTGGTGTCTTTAATATCGTAGGTTCCTCTTTCGTATCCTGTGCAAACCGTACCTTGTAAAGTATTAGCAGTCATTTTTAGTTGGGTATTTTAGAACATCGCATCCGGATACCGGAGTCAGGCGTACTGCTTTGCTCTCGATACTGAGATCGTCCATTTTGGCATCCAGCGCCGGATCTGACACTGCGGGGGCCGCCATCTAGGCAATCCGCTGAATCTGATATAGTATATTATGAATGGGTTTAAGGAGTATATATTTGGCTCTTGCTGATATATATGGCGGTAGTTCGAGAAGGTGGAATCTGAGTAGCTGGAGTATAAAAATAAAATTGGCCAGCCTCATTTCCACAATCGCAGCCTTGTTCGTTGCTGAGAAAGGGGCAACCTCAGTATATTCGGGCCTCAGGCACAAATATTTGGTAAATAACAGCTGAACATATATTCATAATTCTAGACTTATTCTTATAAATCTTAATAGGCACCTATTGGATTTTGTCTTTTAAAAGATCCCAGTCTCATATTTTCTTCCGACAGCTCCTAAGTTCCGAAAATTGGCTTATAGAGGGTCAGTCATTCGCTAAGTCAAGCAGCTTTTCCGGCGAAGGCACTCAGAAAACAATTTGCTATTCAAGGTGAGCTTGACAAGTATTTGCTTTTCATGTGACAGTGAATAAAATTGGGTATGCGACCTTGAGAAGTGCGTAATGTTGAGCATTTTAGAACGAATTTATTGTTACGAGAGCACTTGTCTCTCTAAATGCACCCATTAACTTCCCACTACTATAAATTCGGTACATCGAAAAGACGAAAAGTGAACCTTGCGTCTCAAATAAAAACATCTTCAGGTTTTAGTTTCTCTTCTAGAATGTTAAATACATTGGCGACTACTTAGTCTCAAACCTAGAATTGATACTTTAGTCATTCCACAGGTTGTACTTACAAATGTTAGAATCAATGGTAACAGTCATGCAAAAGAAGTATATGTCCTCACAAATCTCCGAAATAATGGTTCATAGATTTTGAAACCGGCTGATATAGCATCTGCGTGCGACATTTTGGTGATCCAGAGAAGGAACTTAAACATGTGACTACATTTCATCGCAGTACACAGGCATCTTAGTTCCTAAGGTTGGTAGGCTGTAGTGAGGACACACTAAGAAATGGCTTCAGACTTCAGATCACTATACTAGCCGCTGCACTTGCTGGTCTACCAAGACTTTATTCGAAGCGGATCAAATTGATACTATTCCCACCACAAGTGATTCTTGCGATTCGAAGTTGTCTTGGCGATTTTTAATAGTTTCTATTTATGTCGTTAATTTCAATGATTAATGTATCTGAAATATCTAGATAAAATTGGTACAACTCGTCGCGGACGAGAGTCGGGATTCTGCCAGGATCTAGACTACTAATGAAGAAACAGCTTTGAGCTAATGAATTTGAGTATACTACCCTGGAATTGTGGAAATAGTAGATTGCTATGTATGAAGATGAGTAGGAGATATATGCTGGATAACAATACTAGCGAATAAATGGTAGAGAGATTTTACGTTACTCCCCCCAAAAATGCGATGCTCTGACTATGCGCTCTTCATAAGAGCAGCTTTCTAGAATTCAGTATACAATTCGCCAGATTGCATCGCTTCCTATGATGGTACAGTACTATTTCGCAATTTAAATAAGAACAACTCCCATAAAGATTTGAAGCAATTGAAATCCCGTCAACTCGGGATTCAGGGACGTTTCTCCGGGATTTGATTTTGGCCCCCATTTATTTGCCCCTATTCCTAAGCGAGGCGAGGGTTCTACGTAGGTACCTACCTACCTAGTTAACCTAGGTTCTGCTATCACATCAATAACTATAGCACAATATATTCGTGCTTAATACAGGTGCTGAAAGTCTTACACAAGTGCCCCTAAATTACCCCGAGTATCGAATCTTGTAATCATCTATCGTCCCTTGTACCCACATCGTTCGGGCCAAAAGGATACTCCGGCACCGCCGCTGGTTCCGCCCAACCATCCGCAAACACCGAGTCCTCCGCGGCTCCGCCAACAAACTCCGTACAACAAATCATCTTCTCACTTCCCTCCATTATATTCCTTTGTTG
>Ga0247734_1000552_pt1 | contig 32063 bp, 25 predicted proteins | sample UWRJL103311B2_FD_180933 | JGI IMG/M metagenome (GOLD analysis project Ga0247734, IMG submission 180933) | Plant litter microbial communities from Arlington Agricultural Research Station in Wisconsin, United States - UWRJ-L103-311B-2 | ecosystem: Environmental > Terrestrial > Plant litter >...
CTATTTCGTGAGGGATCTGCTTAGCGAGGGCGTTGGGGAGAGGGATTACTTGCTACAGAAGTCTTCAATTATAGGACGCACCTTAATGAATTACAGGCTTTTACCACAGAAAAGAACTGGAACGCTTTGACTATTGTGATATATGATTGTATGGTTCATGTGAATCGTTAATTCTGCGTATTGATATGGGGAAGTTACACAATGACAGTTCTGAGCGTGCTGATTGCTAGGTAGGATATCGAAACGTAAATTGGCTTGTCCCTTGGTTTTGCAAGCAATATCGAGGGACTATCACAGTAATCTTAACGGATCATACCTTGTTACTCTGAAAGTAAGTACTGTCGAAAGTAAGAATATTAGACCAAACTTGGCCAGCGTCTATTAGTATTCACTGGTATGATCAGAGGCAGTTTATGTTTTAGCTGAAGTCACCGAAGTGAGATATTTTGTAGCAAGCTGAGGGCACGAAATCCAACCTTGGAATTGTGAGCTTTGGCATTGGTGTGAACACTTTCGAGTCTCATTTCATGTAGTGTGAGCGGTCCAGTAGGTACTTGCAGTTTATTCGAAGAGCACGTGTCCCTGGATTGAATGAGACGTTACATGAAGGCTTTTTCGGCTGTAACCTTGAATACATTGAGAATCTAAGCTGTCATTGCAGGGAGTTACTCACTGACTATCTTATGGCTTGTAAGAATTCCCACGCTCTAGATCGACTGCATTTTGTGGTACGGGTTCGCATCGAGAGTACTTTTCGACGAACATCGTAGTAGCATTATGGAATATAATCTCCGAGAACACTGATGCAACTGGATGGGAGGGTCTTTTTTTGAGAGAAAATACCGTTAGAGTCGATCAAAATGGTTGCAGTTTATTGACTGTCACTCAGAGCTATGTATAATACATTATATAGAAAAGAGTTGTTCTTGGGAATGTCTTACGGACGAACAAATAGGAAAGGCTAAGAGGAGATACATTTTTAACACACCTGTTTCGATGAACCTGCCTAGCGGCTGGTACGAGCAAAAATACTGGGAGAAGTTGGGAATACACCTGCGAGGCAGGGGGGTTTTGGGCTTCATCCTCCGACACCGTAATCAGCGCCCTGATGGAAACGTAGTCGCCCCTGGGATCTGCTCCTCATTCATAACTTAGCGGTGAAATAGTCGGTCAACTGAATAATTATAGCTATGGAATAACTGATGGTGATACCTCTCTGGTATTACTTGTACCTGAAACTTCCAGTTTGAGATATTTTGAATGAATCTCATTGACACGCCGTAAAGTATATTCAATCTGAGAATTCCCAGATCAGCTAAGTTATTGGCTATGTGGAATCCATAAGCTTTGAATGGGTTGAGCAGAAAACTAAATAAAGGAAGTAGTAATTTCAAAATACGATATTTTGGACAGGGAAGGTCAATATCGACCACATTTGGTGGGTCAGTCGAAACCTTCAAAAAGTGCACCGAATGAGTGAGTCGACGGTGAGACGAGTAAGTTGTGCCTCTGGCATAAAGTTTTCATGGAGTCCTTGCCAAACTTAGCATTCGTGACGCCGGTTTCAAAAAGGTGTCTTTTGACATAATAAGATAGCGATCAAGAGATTGATTTGCTCGCCAGTCCAGCAGAGTTGTTCACGAAGATATAGTTAGGAAGGAGCTCTGTGTTAAGGATGGTGACTGTATCCTCACGGCGTCACCGCAAGTCTATTTCAGTCCCAAACAATTATCGTGAAGAGGAGCGGTCAACATCTGTATCTTAGAAGATGGCCGATCCGCGTATCTTGTTAAGCCTTTCCGCTTACACAGTCTGCCTAAGGGGAGATGGGACAAATCCTCGAGTCCCTGTAATAACTCGAAGGATAATCAACACCCTCGCCGCTACTTTCTACATGCATCTCTTTCTTTTTGAGATGGTGAAATTCGAAATTGTTTCGTCAGAGGACGGCCGAATCAGCCACAGCAGGGACCCAGTGTCTGGTCGTAAAAAGAAATCCGCAGCATGGGGTAGCCGGTACCGAGCCACACCTGGATACATCCGCCACAGATGAGATAGTTTATTCTTGTAAACATGTATAATTTCCCCCCCATTGTATTATGCTCTTGGAAGATCTGTTGGCCACGGTCCATAATTCTTGGTGCCTGATGAGGAAGTTGTAACAGCATTGGCAGGATGAGATAAGGGAAGGGGAATATGGGAGTGACGATGCTTTGCTCCTAGACAAGGGATTTTTCGAGATCCCTGGAACTAAAGGGCTTTCCGGCACCAATGTCAACAATATGAATGTCATTTCATTTCTTTCAATGCATTTGTTCATAACTTAGACGGCGCGGAGGATGCGGACAGATAGGTTTAGTGCCTATTTTCAATATCCCCACAACACGCGTATCTTGTGATTTATCATTCTTGTTGGAATTATCCTGTGAGGCACTGTTGGGGAACATATTTAATTATTCGTTCCAGAATTCCAATTTCCTTGATGGGAGAAAGTGTCTGCAGAGCCCGGAGCGCATGCTGATCATTATTGGTACGAAAGCACAATTTGAACAAGCCGCTGCATAAGGTGAAGCAATTTCCACTGGCGTGTGTACACGAGAAACGATACGGTGTGCAGAGATTGTTGCTTTGGCAGGCCAGGCATGAAGCATCCATCGCGCGCGCTGGCCACACAGCCACAGGTGTCTGGTCGAAAGAACAGTCCTCGGAGGACGGAGTGCACTGCAGCAGCAGTTAGTTGACTGAAGGATCGCCGTCCCCTGCCCCATCATAGGCTCTCCTCTCTCTCCAGTACATACACACCATCAATAATGGGTAATAATGGGATGGGTGGGTGGGTGGATGGATGTACGGGATGGCTCGATGGATGGATGGATCGGAGCAGGCGTAGCATGTAGTCGCAGTCCCGGTCCGGTACATTGCCAGTACTATACTTTATTGTACGCCGCCGTAATCTTTACGGTAAGGTTGTGTACGGGAGGATGGACGGAATAGACGAAGTAGGGTGTTGCTGTTGTTGGTGGTGTAGGTCTCGGGAGCTAGGTTTTTCGAGAAGTTTCATCATATGTCAGTGACCTCGCCCCGTCTCCTTTCCCCCAGTTGCATACAACATGCACACCACATTACCAACTCCACTACCAACTCCACTGCCTCCCACTCCCACCCGCACTTTATTAGCATTCGTACCGGCCAGTCCTTCGTTCGGTTCGGAGTATAGTTCTGTACTTACTTAGCTCTACCCAGCTAGCTTAGATACTACGCAGATCCTCTTTATTCGTTATTCCACTTCCTCTTCAGTCCTCACTTGACCAACCACCACCTCTCCAAAGATTGTATCGTCTTCCCGACATCACTATACACCTTACCATTGTCCATCATCATCGTTCGATGGTCACTACGCTATTTAATTTTGGTTTCCATACTGACATGCTGAGTATGACGCATTGGGAGCAACCGCGATTCCCACCGAGGACGTCTTCACGTCGGTGGGTAGCTCCTGGAATCTTTGTGAATGTAGAGTTCGGGGTAACCGTCAAACCGGACGATCGGCCACACGTAGCATCCTTGAAGTACGCCTCAAAGAAGATGGATGCAAAGTTGAACGAGGAGAGAATTAGACAACAGTACGAGGATGGTCTGTTTCTTCTTCAAGAACAGCAAGAGCGAGACCTCTCGAGACATCCCACCATCTTAATGCCAGCGAGAGGTAACCCAGCGATGCAAAATCGTCAGTATGAGCAACAGGACGTGGTTGAACGGCAACGGAGGCTAGGAGTTTCAATGAGAGAACAGCACGAACGAGGAACCTCAGCTCCCCCAACCATCACGGATAGGACTCGACCGATAAGCCCAGTCAGCCCCATCAGCCCAATGAGCATGGCTTCCTTTGAAACTTCTTTTGAACAAACTACGAGCATGCCCTCGGACTTTCCGTTTGATATATCTTTCAATGAAATAACCTTCCAAAGAAGTGCTCCCATAGAAAGCATTCTACAGCCGGAGAGAGCCACGCCGCAAATGAATCGTAAGACTAAACAGCTTCGTGTCAACCGGGACAGAATCAATCAGCAGCTCCCACCATCACCTTCGCAGTTCCGTCTCGGAGAAGACGACTTACCGTGGTCAGTACAACCATGGTATCGTACGCCAGAGCCTGGAGTCTCAACTCCTCCAATCCCAAGCATTAAAACAGAGTCCAGCAAATTAGATGATCCTCAACGGGTGAGAGACTTGGAGACTCTGCATCAGGCAATGATGACTGTAGATAGTTTGAGTGCTGAGGGATGGGACGATCCATCATGGCAAGGCTTTGGGGATATGCCAAGTGGACCACGCAGTCTTGGGTGGGCGGTTGCGTCGACTGATGCCTCACTACGTCCGACATTGTCGTCTCCTGGACCTCCGCCCTACGTTGTCAGTCAATGGGAACAGAGAAATTCACGGGGTCGTAATCGACCGCGGAGCGCTGGGAATGTATGAAAAAGGGACCCTGGAGCTATGGGCTAAGGAAACCCTTGAAGTGGCACGTCATTTTAAGAGGAAATTTACAGCGTTATATTGGGAATGGATCATTCAGGTTCATCGAGACATCTTTCTCCGACACGAACACGAATTTCATTTTTACGTCTCGAGAACAGCTACAAAGCTATAGCGTGTTGAAACCCTCTCGCTAATTACACGCGCTACATGAGGAAGCAGAGATTGGATAACGAAAAATCTATCAAGTGCAGGATTCCTGCGAAGCTCAAATTCTACAGAATGAACTGGGCAAAAGGGGTGATATTGGACAAAACCACCCAGGCAGAGGAGGATGGAGCACATACACTCCAATGATTCCAAGTGATACTACTCACAAGGATCGGGTGGATAAAGGTTACCAACTAATGTATAAAAATTATGTTTGCTATCATTATCACGACTATCTAAGAATAGGACAATCTGATGTTCAGAAGATCAAACCATCCCGGGCATTGTGCTTTGGCCCGAACTGTAGATCATGTTAGACCCTTCGTCTATTTTGTGTCCGAGGTCTCCTGCCCAGTAGGCTCGCTAAACCCCTTTTCACATCTGTTGTGGTTCCAAGACCAATTTAAAAGACAAAAAGCTTCTCCATAATTTTTGGGGTTATATTTTTTATTTGAAAAAAGACCCCCAAATCGTGATGCAAAAATTCGTCAATTATTAGACGAATACACGTTAAAATAAACCAAATTAGTGCCGCGTCAAAACCCCCTACATCTAAATAGGCAATCCCTCCGCGTCGCTAAATTCGCCTCTCGTGAAACAGACCCCTTTCCCACATGAATCTTACAAAGTTCCCAAACGCGCCTTCAAGAGTTGAATTTAGACGCTGAAACTCGGCGGTATTTCGTTTCAACCGTCCCTGTTCCCAATTTCTCCACCGGCACTCAGTGCACCTTCGGCCTCGGGTTGCTTACTACCATCTTACTACATGCAACGTCAAACGGCTGTGGCGCCCGTCATCGCGGTCATCATGGCGACCCAGAAATTTCCAACTACCCGATCTTGAACGAATTAATCGCGGGGTTCGTGGGTATGACGGGCTGTGGCCCTTGTCTGTTCATCCCTTGCTGAGTTGAGATGCTTTGGTTCCTCAAAGGTCGCGAATTGTTGCCAGCACAGCCCACCGCAAAATGTCGCTATTGATAGGCGCATACTCCCCCTTGGCCCAAGGCAGTTTGTAAATTTCAATTGTTGTTGGTTCGTTGGATGTTAGCTCCGCCTCATGGTTAAAATCTCGAGAGATTACAGAGTCGTTATCTTCAATGACTGATCGGGCCTACTGTACTGTGCTATAAATGTTTCTTTCGCAGCGTAACGCTTTGACGATGGCAGTGAAATTATTGTGATTTGACTTGCTACTGCCGGGAAAGCAGCCTCTTTTTCACGCGCCGTGTTTCCAGTCTTTTGATATTGTGGTAGATGCAAGGGATTTTCAGCGAGAACTATTAACAGTCAATTACTCTGGTAGCCCACAGTCTCAAACGGGGTGATTGGCACATGTGTATCGACTATACAATCCCAAGCTCGCTCCTCAATACGGAGACGTTTGCAGATTGCGGGAGTTCTGGAATGGCGCACTTGTTCATGAAATACGTTATATGTATGCATACTAAGCCTTCAAATGCACAGCAGGCCAATTGGGTTTCTTACCAGATTCTCTTTCAAGCCTTTTTGAGGGCTTAACAAAATGTGGTCTGTGTTGTAAATATAGCTTTTGAAATCTGATCTATCCAGACCCAGGTATGCTCAGTACCAGGTTGAGCCACTCGATGATATGTACTGTACCACAGATCAAGTCTCCTTAGCCAAAATATTTCGGTATTTCAGCTCTACTGCTGCATACGATAAGGGACGTTACTATTGAGTTTCGGCTATTGGAAATTGTACCCACCAACTACCTAATACATCAACAGGCCCACTCGGCACTCTATGAATTTGATATATGAACTAGGGGCCTTCCAAATCTTTCAGAGTATGCGGTTCTCTGTCTATATGGCTCGTGTTTCTTGTTACAAACCTCAAAAACCAAAACTAGATGTTGGGAAGAAAGCCAACAAAAAGTGACATACTCACTAGCCGAAGCCTTTACAATTTTGAGAGACTTGCTACGGCCACTCACTCGTATAGTATAGGTTTCAAGGAATGTAGTATACAATTCTGTATATACCTCAACAATCCAGCTTAATATTGGTGTTCGAAGCATTCTAATACTGCTCACCCCAACGTCCCAAACCGATGTGTTGTGAATTAGCTACGAAGTATAATCTCCTCTTGGTGACACCGTATCCAGTGCTAGAAAATGTTAAGAAAACTCTGGCTCATCAGTGGCAGCATAGTTTAGCTAGACTTCTTCTAACCTCCAAATCTCTTCAATCTCAACATCAACTATATCAGACTCTCGTTTCTATTAGATACATCAGTTTTTTCATGCGTCCGTTATATCCAACTACATAATTGAAACTCTCAAATCCCATAGATTAATTAATAAAAATTAATACAATAATAGCACTTGGCTCTCTCTCTGGTATACTGAAGTCAAATATCGACTTTTGTGGGCTTAAAATGGAGCTGAGTTCAGTTCCGTTAGCTCTAGGACTAAACTACTCCCAAACACCCTGTAGTTTAAGGGCATTTTATTATCTTTCAAGTTGCCAAAAGTTATATTTATTCTCAGATGTACATTGTCTCAAGCAATTATGTTTATTGTTAATTTATTGAGCATAAAAATGCTTCATTATAAGTGATATCTAATCACCTACACTAACTGTAAATTTATTGTTCAGACAGCTAAGGTTCTTGTGTCACGTGGAACTGACAATCTCAAAGAGAAAGAGGAGTTGCAGCTATATATCAATTTCCACATGAGTTTGGTGTCTCCTCAATTTTGCATTTAAACTGACGCAATAAGTTGACGATACCAGCCAAGGATATACTGTACAACGTGAGAAACGCTCAATGTGATTCTCGATCCTTTAAAGTGGATTCAAGAAATATTCGGTCAAGGTTTACCGAGGCATCGCAATCTTACCTCAGTTTCCAATGGGGTTGAGATTGTTTGCCCTCTGATATTTGATCAACGCGCCATGTTTGATACATCTGCAGCAGGAGCCGTGGCAGGATCTGAAAGAAATGTTTATCTCTCATGATGATCAACCAATTCGGGTGGGCTTGTGCAGAGTCTATTACAACTATACCGATTCCTCATGAAACCGTCTCCTCTATGAAGCGGGGTCTCGGCATAGATCATCAATAGCTTGACTCGTATCCATATAAAAGGAAAGAGGTGAGTCGTTTCCTTATGATTTCCTAAATTGATCGCCGACCGTTGGATATGGCAGGCAACACGCCCACTCTCCACCATTTGAATGTAAGTTTTCCAGTCCTCCATATTATCTCTACTAATTGTCTTAGAATTCCCAATCCCAGCGAATACTGTGGCTTTTAGAAGAGTTGGGTATCGAATACAATCTCGTTCTACATGAAAGAACCCCTTCCACAGATCCCAGGCGTCCATTTCTATCTCCTCCAGCCCTCCTTGCGATAGGACCTTACGGACAAGCTCCAATACTTATCTCTGGACCTGCCGATGGGAATCGTTACATCACCGAATCTAGCGCCATAGCTACATATCTGATCCGTACCTTCGACACGGAAGACAAGTTTGGACTTAAAAATGGCGATTGGATTCGTGATGAGGTGTTGACGTCTCTTACCTCTGTCCTGGGCAGAAGTACATCAGAGATATTGATGGTTGAAATGAAATATATAAAAGCAAACAAGATAAATCCTCTAGATGCATTGGTCCTGCGGCGGGTGTTGCGAAATCTCGAGAGGGAGCTTGAACAGGGCCCTCCTGGTGATTTCTTCATGGGCAGGAATCCAGGACGGGCCGATATATTGTTAGAGTTTCCAATGACTATGATAAAGCATCGTAGTTATGTTGACCTAGAAACAGAATTTTCTGCTTTAGATAAATGGCTGAAGCTTGTTCATGATCGGCCAGCTTTCAAGGCTAGCTTGGATAAGGGAAATGGGTATGACCTGAATGCTTTTACGAAACTTGGGAGAGAGAAGAAATTGTGAATCAAAGATACTGTCTGTCTATGGATTGTCTTCTACTCATATTGGTCTGGATTTGTGATATTTTCTGTCAGGCATATGCTCGCTCCTTATTTAAGGAGGAATACCCCAAAATCTCCGTAGCACCTTAGTAACTTATCCTCCATCCGTGCAATCATCCTTAGGCCGGAAAAAGATGCTTATGCCATCTGTATCCGTGATTAAACATTGAGATCTTATACTACGTCTGATAATTCATCGCAAATGGTAGGTATTATCTCATCGAATTGGTAAGAGCTTGATTCGACGTCATTGATGGCTAGGGTCTTAATAGGTTATATGGGACCGGGTTTTCCCATCTATAGCAAATCTAATAAAATTCATTTATATCAGAGGTACCAAAGGGTGTAAATCTGCTGCTGAATTGAATAAATATCATATCTGCTATAGTTCTAGGTACTGGTCTTGGCAACACATGTTGCTCTCCACAAAGGTTCGCCGCAAGAGTCAGACCGCACCACTTACCATGCTCTTTCGTTTTCGCTCTCTCTAAAGCTTATTTACACAACAACGCCTCGTAAGTCAATAAAACATCACATTCTTCCCTACTCCTTCATTACAGTGCAAGGGATTTATAAGGGAACATCGACCTTCCAATACTTGTTATACCTACTCCACCGGTATAATCTGTAAAATGATCCACGCAATCAATCATTCTATTCTCTTGCAATCTGAACCCAAAGCCCTAGCTTCATATCTACGTGAGCTGCTTGAGTATCATGAAGAGCGTGACATCTCTAAGTTTTTGTTCTCTGCTGTGGAAAAAGAATCTCTACCCCCAACAATATTTTCGATATGGTTAAATATCACAGCATCCACAACAACGCTGTTTAGTGCTCTTAAACAAGACTTCTCTATCTATATTCGCTACGCTGCGATAAAAAGGTTTAAACAGCTCATTCGTCGCAGAAATTGGGCACAGGCTTGGAACGGGATTGGAGGAACTCAGGGTATCCTTACATTACTTTCTACGTTCTCAGTTCATGAGGTGAAGAAGTTTATTTCGAGTTTTCCACGGCAGCTCAATAGCCCAGAAAATGCCGAGCAAAGAGAGAAAGTCACCGAACTTCTTCAGGGATTATATCCATCAATCTATCACGACTCTCCATTCAAGACTTTAGATGAGCGGCCACTCGCCAACACATATTCCATCCTTGTTCCAGGATGTACTTCCAAGTTTGTGGATGGAGTGCTCCGAACAGAAAAATCCCCTCTCATCCGTTACCATAACAAGGCTGGTATTATAAGACACCATTATGAGCTTCTCAGAGACCATTGTCTTAGTGTTCTTAAGCAGGACCCCATTTATCCAATACACGTCAACGAGTATTTTGACTCTCTTTCAACAACCTCACCTCCATTGCCCAGCCACAAACATGGATTTTCTGAATCAATGCTCTTCTCTATGAACTTTTTACAAGAGCATGTAGCTCGCAGCGATCTCCAACTTCCTGGGAAAAGCATCCTTACGATAATCATAGAACCTCTCGTTCGAAGAGCACGAAGAAAGCGTTTACCTTGGAGTGATATTGGAGAAATAATGGATCTCGCAATCAAATATCTTAATGCCCATCCAGAGGAAGATAGTCTGCTCTCCTTTAGAACTGGTAGCTTCATGCACTTCAGTGCTATATTCTGGGCTGTTTGTACCAAATCTTTACGACCAGAATTTGAGGGTCGTCTCGTCTCGGTGCTTCGCCATGTTACCTACGAACGGCCCATGCTATTGCAACAATTTAGGAATATTCTGATCAAGGTTCCACGTTCGCTTCGTTATCGGCTTCTCCGCATCATTTTCTTGAATATGCCAAACGTCAAAGCTGATATCAACACGCTAGAAGGTTTAATTGAAAGCGAGAGTTGGCCTTTTGAACTGTTCCTCGATATAGAGAGTCACGAGGCTATAGCATTTATCAATCGATTGAATAATGTAAACAAAGCAGATACATTTCTCCAGAAGGCTAAATATGGAGGCAACACTATTTTTACATTAGAACCCTCCCAGCATACTTCGAGATATTCAAGCAGTGCTCTACTTCGTTTATTCCTAGAGAAAAGCGAGCCAGGATCTATGAAGCGCTTCACATGTAGGTCCAACTCCATATTCGCCAGTCATGGCTGTTGACTGAATCCTGTAGTGGCCGTTGAACAACACAAGGGAAAAGCAGCAAAATCTAGAGACCAAGAAGATCGAGCATTTAATGCCAAATTTGCCTTGGTATATGCGATTACCAGTGGGTCCTTGGCTCTTTACGGTGAGACGTTACTATGGTGTCGCCGCTGGATTAGAGATCCCGTAAAACTCCACAATTGTTCACTTTAAAACTAGTACTAATCTGTTATATAGTTAACGGCAAAGAGCGTGTTCTCGAGGGGGGTTATTAATGTCGCAGAGGCCATCAACTTGCTCTCTGGCATACCCACTAATTCTGATGACAAGCAGCATTACGATCTATCCGATGTTAAAGATAGGGTGATCGAAGCCAACAAAGTAATGTTTACGCTTTTCGAAACCGTATGCTTGACCTTAAAAGAGCCGTCGTTCCATATCCCAGATTGGTTAGGATGTCGACAGATCCCTTATCAAGTAATTACGGAGCGAATTCGCCAATGTGAAGAGGTTCTAAAAAGACTACAAAATCCTAGTGAACAAGAAATATATGACACGCTATGGAGTGACACTTTGGATTTGGCTTTACGTATCGAAAAGATCAGCCTAGAGCCAGGATATGAAGCTCTCAGCAGTAGAACCCTACCAGCACCAAGTATTACCTGGCGGAAAATATCTCCAGCCACGTATCGTTTTATTGATGATCTTGCAAGTCGCAGAGACTTAATTTGGCGCCAGTATCGCATCTCGAAGAACCCATTGGTTACATTACTGCCACAAAGCGTCCCTCAAGGCCTTCCAATTCAAGATTTTGGATTTTCGATAGATCTTGCAGTAGAAGAAGCTAGTGGTCTAACCCCATATATATATTCGCGATCTATGTCCATTGTTTTCCAGAACACCAAAACCGCTTCAACTCAAATATCGAGCGACAAGGAGACCAGAGAAGCAATTGGCACCTTTATTGATAGCTTCACATTCGCTCTAAAGATTTTTGTCTTCCAGGGACCAGTATCTGGAAAAGAAAGTAGGGTTTCGCGTGCGTGGACGCATGCACTCGAAAGTTTGAGCTATCGTATGGCTCCTGATGAAGCCTATCGGACTTGGAGAGACATCTTCCAGACAGCTCTTCCAAAGGTTGTAATTCCCAGTATCGATCCCGTTCAGAGCAATGAATACCCTCGAGTACCGTATACTTCTGACAGTATCGAGTGGAACCCTGCAGAGGATTTCCACCCGCTACCAGCTGTTGAGCCACGACGACTAGAGCCGCAAATATATCTAGACTGCTCAATTGCTACATTACAAAATTCTTATGGTCATGGGGATGCTTTCCAAGAATGTCCTCTGGAAACAACTGGGTTCAAACCCGGCGCCTTCGATATTTGGAATACTATGAGGTTCAGAAAAGGAGAATTGAGAATCCCTGCAGTGCGTGAAGGCCTCATCATATCAGCGCTTTTATATATAGATAGCCAAACAGATGATGGGAGTCGATTGTTGAAACGGCCATTTCCTTCTACATCTGACACTCGATATCCAGCTGTTTGGTTAGATTTGGAGTTTAGTAATCTTGGTAATGTCGGAATCTCTGAAGCCATATACTTTTTCGGGGAAAATTTTGTCTTGTCCACGGTACCACCAACTTTGCTACTGAAGCTCGCAAAGGGGGCAATCGACCATTCAGCAAAAGTGGCCGCAAATGGGCCCGTTTCTCATGGAACAAACCTGGAGGGGAGAACCTGCAACATTGTATCTCTGCTAACTAGAAGTGATCGACCACATCTTGCAATAGATCTGGTGCTGAAAATCATCATGGAGTATCCAGACGCAAGCTCATGGCACCGCCAAATTCTGTCAAATAATTTCATCAAAAGGCTGTCTGCAGAGCAGAGCCGGGACCTAATCCATAGATTTTCAAGTGCCATACAAAACAAGATGCGTGAAAAGGCAAAAATCTCCAAAACACTAGAGGGTACTATTTCCAGCGAATCCACTCCTCATTCCAAGTCATACGTCAAAATAACTACTATCAAGTATCTTGCACAGCTTTTGAAAGGTGCATTGTTCGTCTCCCGAAACTTTTCTGCTGGTGTTCTCTCAGAACTCTTACTCTCATCAACGCAAATCGACATTCGACTAACAGTGGTTAATAGCCTGCTGGAGATACTTGATGGGTGCAACCCCGATACCGACGACGCCTTGGGGAATAACATAGTTTCAGCTCTGGAGGGTTTAATCCCTGTTGCTGGCGATTTGGATGAGAGGCGTCAGCTTCAAGAAGAAGATTGGGCACTAGCTAAGAAAGACCTAAAACTTCCTGAGGTGTTTGAAAAAGGCACTGTATCCCTTTCCGATTCTGTTCCTCCAATTCTAGAGGTCCTAATGCAGAAAAGGTTCGGCCTGTATGAGGATCATTGGAAAGTCCAACGAGTTACAAAGCTACTTATTCCTATACTTGAGCAATCGATTTTGAGCCATCATAAATGGCTCGAAATATTCGCGATAAAGTATGGATTGAACCTTGCATCTCTACAGCTTCCGGTCCTTCCCGTCAAGGCCAAGGTCCTCAAAACTTTCATTCATAGCTACATCAAACTTGTGCCAGCATCATTTCTGGACCTATATCATCGCTTTGTCCTCATAAATATCTCATGCCCACAAGAGATAGCCGAATTTAATAGGAAGATTGAAGGCCCAAAATATCGCGAGCTCCAGGAGACAAAACATTGGTTATCTATGTTTGGCCAGGCCCCTAGCAACCACTACTACAGGAATTTTGAGCTTCTTTCCGCGATATTTGAACTCGAACGCCGTGGAAGACAGTCCACGTGCACGAACTGCATCACTATGTCTCAAGTAGAAAATCTCGCCTTTTCTCAGGCTCAATACTTTATTTACCACTCAGATCCGTCTGAGTTGGAGCTCTTCATGGGACCCCTCGAGCCGCGCCCTGGCAACCCATATGGAAATTCTCAATCTGCTAAGGCATTGATAAAACGTCTGGTAACTTTGATTGACTCACTTCGTACGCCTGCTTGGCAAAGTGACCGCAGCCGTAACCCTGAAGTCCTCCCAAAAACTCTGAAATATCGAATCTGGCTCCTACCGTTTCCGGCCCAAGAGGCAAGCGACGTCGGCGAAATTAAGAGATTTACTATTGCTATCAGGCAGTTGCTGGAGGAGCTATGTGCTCCTGGAACAACTTATCATCACGATTTAGCTGAATTCAACCGTGCAGTCCACGCTGCACCAGAGTCTCGTTGTGTAGAAATAGCATGTGCACTCGGACAACTAAAAACCAAGATGCAAACATCAGATCTTTTGAATGTAGAAGTTGCTTCTAAGTTCCTATTTACTGCTTCTACGCCGAATGATACAAATGTTATAACCACTGCTAGGAAGCTGGTTGAAAGCTGGAGGGCTAGCGAAAATGAGTGGATTAGAGCATTAGGAAAGCGTTGTCTGGAAAAGGGAAACTTTGGGAGATCCACACTTCATAAGAAATGGGCAGAGACACTGATCGGGAGAGATGCAAACTAAATGAGTGGCTGCCTAAATATTAAACCTTATTAAAGTTCAGCAAAATCCGAGAACAATCCCATGGTGTTCAGTTACTTGGCCCTCAGAAAACTCCGGTAGACGAACAGGGTTGTATAAATGTCTTCATATTCTTGGTTGTCTCTGGGTACTTCCTTCTGGTTTGTTTTCTGACTCGAATGACTTAGAACCAAGCGCTTGTGTGTGACTGGAGCCGTTGAACAAAGCTAAGGTATACCCTGCCTGTCTATGATATCTACCAGTGTCTAAGGCTAGCTAAACATAATATTTTCCTCCAATATAGTGGGTAAATCTAGATCTTGCTCTGAAAGACACCTCGTCCCAGGTACGCAAGAAATGAATTATAAAAGAAGTGGAGTAGAGTACCTTCAAAATAGTATGTCAATAGAGCTGTCTTTCCCAGTTATAGGCTGAGTAGGAAGACCAGAGGAACCAGAGGGAGAATATTGAGATTTCGAAATAAATCTATTTAATGCAACAATCTAGGAATTAAATGTATTGGAATGTTCGTGGATAAAGTGCATGAGCATGGAGGCAGGCCAAAAACGGTCGTCCATAGATGAAGTAATAAAGTATGCATTCCTGGTATCGAGCAACTAACAATGAACGCCTTGTTTTGTCCTACGACCCCAACTCCATATCAAATCCGACACATCCTTATAGTCAATCCGCTCGTTTCGGGGCATCGGCTTCAGCATCGCTGCTTGCACTTGGTGTCTTTGCTCCTATGCTATCCGTTGCTGTTGCATGTTCGTCCTCATCCCATGCATCTTCAACATTCTCATCCCAATTATCAACCTCGTCATCGAGTGTAGGTGCTGAAGCAGCGATTGTGCCACTTTCTTGTGCACCGACACCATCACCCAACTCTAAATCATGTTCATCCCCGCCTGGTACAGCTTGGTAGTGCTTGGCCAGTCGCTTCCTCTCCAGCATACGCATATGATACCAACTGCTCAAAGCCAACGCCCCTAAAGAACCAATGACGTTTGATGCAATGTCGTAAAGGTCGAAAGTCCGGCCATTTGGAAGGAAACCCTGGAGGATTTCGGAGCCTACTCCGAGAATTCCAGTGCAAACGAGGAGGGTCAAATTGAGGTTGCGCCTGCGCGAAGTGTCGAGTATCCAGTAGAAACAAGTGGTGAGGATGAAAAAGGTGAGGAAGTGGAGTACTTTGTCGTTGACAACCGCATCAACTTGGAGAGCTGAGAGGCCCGCATAGCCTGCAAGGAGGCACAAGAAGAAGAAGGCTCCTAGAAGACAGCTAGTTAGTGGAGGGTCATACCATGCAAGAAGGAAGAAGGGATTACGAACCCGCAAAGGGTAGTCTTATGCGCATAGCTGCAACTTATAAGGAAGATTGTCGATTATGAATTCATCACCACACCCGGGAGGTTATGGATATGTGTCTGCTGGAAGACAGGAGGACTGGAGGACTAGCTGAGGGGTGGCTGCAGCGAGCTAGCTGTTGATTAGCTTTGGAGCTGATGAAGCTTGTCTGTATAAATCACGTGAAACTTGGCACTCCGTTACTGACAAGATGGGATGCGGAGAAGTAGATACATATGGATATGGGATATCGGAATCAAGGAACGACGCATCGTAGATATACTAGATACAGAAATAAATTAAAAGTAAATCGTGAGCATTAATTGTATCTGTGATTAGTCTCGCATTAGCACTCTCTGTAAGGCCTTCTTTGTTAAGATCGTGGTGAAGTGGTCACTACCGTCTGCTTGGGCTGGCAGCGTGTCTACCAAGTCGCCAATCCTGAACGTCAAGTCATCGCGCAAGCAATACTGAGCCATTTCAAAGCATCACGACCAGCCCCCCAAACCATCCCAAATCGCCCCAAATTGCCGGCAGAAAGTCCTCCAATGCAGGACATTCATTAGGAATTAATTTGAGGACGCGAAGACGCCTTCAAAAGGCCCAGTGGTTTGTCGCAACCAGCACCGTTCCGCGCTTGAACGTGCATGGGAGGGGATTATGTCTCGACAGTCTGCATCCACAACTTCCATCGGGCAACAATCATGGCTTCCTCCATCGCATCTGGGCCACGCCATCAAACCCTTTCTTCATAAAGATAAGACCCCAACGCGATCGCAGACTCCGAATACCTTCGTGCCCAGTCCCGATGCCACAATGGTCATACCGTCCACCGTACCAGCCTCCGATGGAGACAATCCAGAGGATGAGGGACACAGAGGCGCGTTCAAGGATTTATTCCTGGATGATGAGGACTATCTTGGGGATGTATGCGGTGACCGTGTAGCAGATGTGCGCGATTCTAGACAAGTCACCTTGTCGGAATCGGATCAATTGGCGGCGGACGAGCTTGAGATTGTAGAGCCACCAAAAGACGAACGCCCCAAGAAATCTGCTCGTGTAATCGACGAGGATAATTACGATGACGATGAGGATGAAGAAGAAGATGATGAGCTTCCGTCGCCATCTAAACGAACTACCACCAATGCATTACTATCTCCATCCAAATCAGGGAGCTCGCCAGTTTCGTCAAATAAGTCACCACCTAAACAAATCGAGCCGGCCAAGGAAGATGGATCACAAGATGGGCCGAAATCATCTGAAGATGCCAGGAAGCAATTGGAAACGGCCAAGAGAGCTACTGAAGAGGCCGCAAAACGAACTTTCCATACCTTATTCTACACATTAGAAAATGACCGGACTGCGATGCTGGAGCAACAGAGACTGGAAGAGTCTGAGCAACAGATAAATGCAGAAGTAGATCGAGCAGGAAACCCTAGCAATGGCCAAACAAATGGCGAACAACATGGATCATTAAGCCAGGCAAACCTCGGCGCATCAAGCCTAACCCTAAAACACCTTATCGCCCGTATTGACATGAAGCGAAATCAGGTACAAGCATCGGATGCTGAACTGCGCACCCTGATGAACGAAGTACGAAAGAACAGGAGCAAGTACGCGAGTGAAGAGTTTGTCAATCAGGAAGAACTCTATGAAGCTGTAGACAAAGTCTTGAGTGAACTGAAAGCTATGACTGAATATTCTGCTCCTTTTCTTGGCCGGGTGAACAAGCGGGAGGCTCCTGATTATTACAACAGTAAGTCCAGAATCTTCTAGATAGTGGACAAACTAACACATAAAAGTAATCAAGCAGCCAATGGACCTCGGTACAATGTCCAAGAAGCTCAAGACGCATGTCTACAAATCGAAGGCAGAATTTACATACGATCTCGACCTAATCTGGGCCAATTGTCTAAAATACAATGGAGACCTCAACCACCCTCTGCGTCGCAATGCAATCTCCATGAGAAAAGAGGCTGATAAGCTAGTTCCTTTGATTCCAGATTTAGTAATCCGGCCTCGTGCGGAAGTTGAGGCTGAAGAGCGTCGGAAACAGAACGGCGGGGAGGATGATGCGGGTGACGATAGTGACGATGAACCCATCATGTCCTCCAGAGGTCGCAAGACGACTGGTGCCAAAAAATCCACTAAAGCTAGAAAAACCACTACGGGCCGGGAGGAAGGCACTCCTGGGGTTGATGTTAAGCCAGCACTACAATTGAACGGTATCCTTGGTGCTGCGCATGAAGGCTCTGATGCTGGAATTGATAGCAATGGCTTCGCAACGCCTCCTATTGGTGCCCCTGGTTCAGTTACACCTAGTGGGCTTCATGGTAACCTAGGCAGTCAGGCTGATGGTATGGACCTCGATGGACCATCACTGAACGGGATCTCGCTTGGCCAATCAATTGCCGACGATCTTCGTGAAGACGAAGAGTATAAGATTTGGAAGCAGGTGACAAAGAAAGGCAGAGCGCTGGTTGTCAAGGAACGTACCAGGTTGTTTAAAGGAGAGAAAATGAACACAGATGAGCTTGCGACATTACGTAGCAAAGCTGGCATGAGACGATTCCTTCGCCAACAGAAGCATGCTCAAGAAACATCCCGGGCAGATGTCAGCGGAGAGGTAAACACACAGGAAACTCTCGCTGAGGGTATGGAGGTTGAGGAAGAACGTGTTTTGCCAGATTATTACGATCCTGTATCTGCGATTCCAGAAATTCCAACCAGACTTCAATGGGTTGAGGATGCCGATGGTCAAGTCCTAGATAAGCAAGAGGAGTGTCTTCGAATGGTACCAAAAGGTCTTTTTACAGCACCTAAAAGCGAGCTGAGTAACAAGTTCGAGGCGAATATGAGGCAGGTGCAGGAAACGAGGAAGTTGTGTTCGAAAATCAGTGTCATCAAACAGATGCAACTACAGGCTCAAGTAGGTTATTTTGTGGGAATGAGGACCATGCTCTTGACTAACATGCACTTAGATGTACAACAACCAATTTCCAAAATATGAACCCCAGCCGTTTGTGGAAGCTGATATTGAACCACACGTAACATCGGACGATGGGCCAATAATGGCCACTTGGGTTTGCAAAGCAGCCTTGTCGAGAACAGTGGGAAAGATATGTTACCATGCTGGCTTTGAGGAATTGCAGCCCTCTGCTTTAGATGTTCTTACCGATATTGCCGGCGACTTCTTCGGTAAACTCGCTCGTTCATTCAACATTTACCGCGAAGCACCGAAAGTACCTGCAATCGGCGCTGGGGATGGAGTTCAATTTCAGGAGCGCTTCAGCAACGAAGAGGTTGCTTTGCATGCTTTGAATGAAAATGGTTGCGATATTGAGGCTCTTGAGAGCTACGTTAAAGATGACATTGAGCGTATGGGTGGTAAATTGGGTGTTATGCATGAACGCATGAAGGCGCATCTTGCCGATCTACTACGTCCTGCATTAACAGACGCTGGACCGGATGGTTCGGGAGCGTTCAATGATGGCAGTGAGCAATTCGTAGGGGGAGACTTCGCTGAGGAACTTGGCGAAGATTTCTTCGGCTTCAAGGCGCTCGGCCTGGACAGCGAGTTCGGAATGTCAAGTCTGTCGGTACCCCTACATCTTATCAATACTCGACTCCACAATACATACTCTGGCCCTGTTACTACCGTCACCACGACGGAAATCTTTCCTGCTCTGGAACCTCTGGAACCTGTCACTATTGAGATCGCCAAGGAACAAATCGGGCTGGTTCGCAAGTTCTTCCTGGAAAAGCTACATGCGAACGACGATGATCCCCTGTTGGATGATATAGATCTATCAGGAAAGCAGAAGCAGGCAAAACCTCGTCTTGGTCCTACAGGCAAGATCACAAGTCCACGCAAACGCCCCATGAAAGAATTGACCGGCAATGCCAAGAAGAAGAAAAAGCTCGACAATGGAGTCGCGATGGACCCAGCAACAGGGACCAAGAGTGGTGCTATCAATGGTACTCCCCCAAAGCCTATCACACCTGCCAAGAAGAAGCTTCTACAGAACGGGGGGTCTGGCATGGAACGGGGAGAGAGCAGCCAGGGAAACGCATCACAAACAGAGAAAGACGATGTTGGGATGATCAGTCCAGAGAGTATTGATCGTTGAGCACACACTATCCCATACAGGGACGGATGCGAGAGTAGATATCCCTTTACTATGAAGACAGTCACAACTGTTGGAGGATGGAGTAAATACGGGCGGGCTCTCTTACATAAGAGCGAATTTCTTAATCATTTGTACTAAGATATCAGAATTGGCGTTTGGGAGAGGCATGGATGTATTGCATTAGCACTGGTGACAGGATAGGGCAGGCGTGCAGGCTTGATAGGCTAGATGCCGAACGGTGGAGGGTTTGATTGTAATTTATATTATGAGACTTGTAGGACGCAGAATGTCCTCAGACGCGAATCCAAAAGCATAAAGAAAGTGATCTAGCCGATTGTGCCTCTGTGCTTAATGACCCTAGAAGGTAGACTGGGAGCGTTTTGCTTCCTGCATGTTGACTCTCGGCAAAGCCTCAGGTTTGTACGTTTATACCAGACTGTGCTATTCGTATGTCTACTCGTATATCTTCAGACATAAAGGAAGTCAACTCATGTCCCAGCCGGAATCAATTTTTGTCTCACGTTACTGTATACATCAGCGAGATAACTCAACGACTGAATCAACAGTCGGCGGCGTCTCTAGGAAGATTCGGGCATAGAGCCCCGCAACTGGATCGGAAATTTCATCTGGAAGATTTATAAATGACCAACGGATATAATTCCTTTTGTCATACAAATGATGTGCACACTAACAATGACTCGGAGATATTGGCTTCATGAAATTGATGAGGTATATGTCGCCCCGCAAAATAGAGAGCTTTACCTTGTCTATCCCATCGCAGAGAGTGTAGTCATTGTATCAGATTGTATTCAACTTAGTATACGTTAATTACAATTGAGCAGCAAGTAAAAGTTGATCATATCAAACATATATATTCTGGTACTAAACTACTATACTTCATTTATATAAACTCCTACCTGTGAACACCCTCAGTGGATATCTACCCTCAAATAGAATATGCAGAATCCACTCCCTCATTCCCAGTATTATCCAGGGGCGTGTTTGAGCTACAGTGGCCCGGTTGCTTCCATAGAGATGTGCAATACGCGTTGCTAGATGCTTGACATCGAAAGACTAAATTAAGATAGGCAAATTAGTACTGGCTCTAACATAAAGTAGTGGTCTTCAAAGTGATCCTTTTAAGTTGTCCATCATACATCCAAGGAAGGTTGCATACGCTCATCGCTGTCTATTAAAGGTTCTTTGGTGACAGCTTGCGAGGAAACTGCGAATAGTGTGGTATATTTAATCATGCGGAGATTGGGAAGGCTTGTAAAGAGAAAAGCAGAGTCTTACCTATGATGCAATCCGGGAGTAGTGTAGCATGAAGCTCAGGTGTTCAAGAAGCAAGGAATCCAAAGCTTCTCAAGGTGAAATTGGAAGCAGAAGAGTGAAAGGGTGATAATGTTGGATGTGTAAGATGGAAGAAAAATTCTGTGGCTTAAGTACTTTCGTACCTAGCACCTAACTAGCCCCACCAAAATGGTAGTCTAACTTCTCTAGAGTTAGTGCCACATTCAGTTCAGTTTCCAATTTGCCTCAGGCATCAACTAGTCACGTGGCAATTATATTGCGTGCCATATGACTATATCTCGGTAATTGCTGAGACTCGTTATGGAGCAGCTTTGGCGGCGCGAGAGCAAGGTTTCACACATGTAACCAAAATATTAATTCATTCATTTCTTTACCACCACGTGTTTCTTCTGCCGTAAATACATCAGCAGCTCATGGTGAACCTGGCAGTAATGTATTGTTCCGTGTTCTGATGCGATATGGAGACTGAAGAATCGAAGTAGAAACAAAACGAAATGAAAGTGTGAGAGCGATGTTGGTGTTGAACAACTCCAGTTGAATAACCTGGCAATAGTCTAGACTTTTATAGTTTTTATATGGTCACCAGTGAACAAGGTAAAAACGCAATTTATTTGAAGATTACGAAGTCTATGAATTTCTCACTTCAAGTCAAGATGTAAACTCCTCATTATTATCAATGGGTCTGAGGCGGTAAAAATTACCTTCATTAGAGGCATTAAAGCTAGAGCTAATAGACATAAATTTCAGGATCATGCACAGAGGTTGTAATAGAAAAGTTAACTGTTTCCTAACTTAAACCAACTTAGTGAAACTCCAAAGACCCGCAAAACTCACAATTCGACAACTAGCCTTCCTTTCAAATGTGGATTCATATACATATCTGGGAGATTTGGGGATTCATCCAAGCTCACGGTCGTAATATGAGAACGAATCCCAAACTTATCGACAACCTGTAACATATCCTCGACCTGGGATCTGCTAGCAACCAAAGACCCTCTAACAGTCTTCTCCTGAAATACCACATCAAAAGAGTCAAGCTCTAATGGTTTGGTTGGTAGCCCAATGTTGATAACGACTCCTCGTGGTCTAATTGTCTGAGTACTCCATTTGATAGCTGGAATATCATCCGTACAAACGAGGACACATGCAAGACCACCTTTTCCAGCCCACGACTTGATCTTCTCAAGACCTTCACTGTCTTTAAAGTCAATAACTAGGTCAGCTTTGAGGGTGAGCTCTTGAGCGAGGTTTAACCCCTCGATACGATCGTCAATCGCCACGACGCGATATCCAAGAGCCTTAGCAAACTGAACTGCCAGAGAGCCTAGTCCGCCGATGCCGATAATTCCAATGGGCTCAGACGTTGGAATCTGTGCCATCTCAATCCCTCCCCATACAGTCGCCTAAAACCAATCGCGTCAATCAAGGCTGTCAGGTGTTATTTTGGGACAATTAAGACTTACACCAGCACACATCAACGGAGCACCTTGGGCAAACTCCAACCCATCAGGTAATATAACCGTAGCCTCTGCATCACTAGACATATATTCCGCCATTGCCCCGTCATTCACCAGACCCTTCAACTCCTTTTTCTCGCAAAACCTGACATCATCAAATGTCTCACACATCAAGCACTCATGGCATTGCTGCTGTAAAAGGATAGCGCCTACACGCTGGCCAATTTTCCATTTTCCGCTTTTGGCGGCTTGAGGACCAATGGCAACGACTGTGCCCACGGGTTCGTGCGATGGAACTAGGAGAGATGGGGACTTATAGACGCCTTCATAGACTTGGTAGTCTGTGTGGCAGAATCCGGCAGCTCCAATCTTGATCAGAAGGTCATTTGGCCTGATATTTGGGACGGGAATTTCGTTGATTTCGTATTTTGTGTAGTACTAAAGTAATATTAGCTTGTTTATTATTGGTATATAAGTAGGATGGTAATACTTTGGCAAGCTGTGCAGCTTTCATAGTTTTCGGGATCGAGGCAACCATGATTATAGCTAATAATTCAAGAATTGATGAAGCTGATTTTGATTTTGGAACTTTTCTTGTTGAGAGTCTACAAAAATATCCCCGCAAAGAAGCAATGGCACATCTCTTATATGCCAAATCCACATAGCAAATTTTTGAGAGAGAATTAACTATGAGGTCATAAATTATTATGATGCAGGACTGGGCTTCTATAATTGTTATCCTTGGGAGTATTATGGTTGAAGCCGGGGATAAGAAACTGGTACATGAACACACGTATGGGTGGTATCATTAACCCGACAGAGAGAACATCTACCATCAAGCACATTGAAGTGTAGCAGTTGCATGCACAGTAAGTCCAGTTTAAGATGAATAATCCTAATCCCCGCAAGCCAAGATCAAACCACGATCGAATTGTATATCGATAATCTCATAAACAGGAGCTGAGAATTGTAAACTTATCCCTGCACACCTAAATAATAAAAATGTGTTCCTTGCCAACAATTTAAGAGCAAGCATGACTTGTTATTATAAAATCAAGTGCTAAACATCGAAAAATAAAATATATGCTTACTTTGCAGCAACACCAAATCATGAGGGGTCGTCGACGTTCTGTTTGCCAAACCAACGAGACAACTTTCGATACAGACTGCTGCCTGAAGCTCCACGCTCCAGCCATTGACGTAGGATGAGACTACTTGGTATCGCCAACTGCAATGTCAAGACTATTTGAGAACATGTAACTTTACTGTTCCTTCAACGAAAAATCCAGCTTGGAAAGACTGTAGTTTGGGATGTAGCAAAGAGTGGAACTCTGCCTCCAAATTTTATGATAACACAAGAGCCTTTAACCAGTATCACTTCAGTCCAGGCGTTAGAAATAAATATGCTGGTATTCGCATTGATGCACTAATGCTAGATAATTCGGTGTGAGGCATTTCAAAGTCATGTATCACCAACATATCTTGGCAAACCACATGACATCGTGATATATGCCGGTAACCGTTAAACCCGAGCTGAGGGAGGGAAAAGATTATCTGAGGACTCGTGTCCACGCGAGCCATGCCATCTTTCAACATTTGCTCTTTGCTACCAGTCACATAATTCAGCTTCAGGGAATTATTCCGAGAATCCATGGCCAAGGAAGGTAAATACCACAGATTCTGATATAGTTTCTTTGTAGCAATATCACCTAAGCGACACAATATAAAAGGCCAGTTGGTTAATCAAGATAGCGTTAAAAATTTCCTATTTTCGGTGTAAACCTTGGACCCACTCCAAGTTATTATACAAACAGCAGCTCTTCATTCTAAGACTGCCCGGGGTCGTCTTTCCAATATTGGATTCTGTGTTGGATGTTGATCAAAGTGCTACCTTCCATACCTCCAATCTTTCTGGGTTGAATCCAACCCATTCTTTTTCACTATATTTACTGCCTGGTGCAGCAAGCCTACCTTCAAAGGTCTTCTTTTCCTGGCTCAGCCTCTCCATAATATCCTTTGCATACATGAACCATACTTTACCAGCATCTACACGGGATGCATGCGTTTCCATCTCCTCGAAAGCTGCTCTTAACGACCATATTGCATAGAGAGAGTAATCGAAGACCGGTATGGAAGGTGAGAGGGAGGTGAGACGTGCTACAAAAGCATTAAGGTTGGTCCATTGCTCAGGAGAAAAGTCGTTCCGTGAGCCGGACTCTGGAGCTGTAATCTTGTTAGCTGGCAGGAGCGTGGAGAATATGACTTTCTTGAGGCGTACTTTTATTCCATGCTGACCTCACAGCAGGCCCAAAAAGAGGCAGCCCCTCGAACACCTTCACATTCTCTCCCCATATTACAGATTCTTTTGGATATTTATCGGACAGATTTTCCTTCTGGACAGCACACAGAATGTCTACCAGAGGCTTTTGCGATTCATGGGGCAGGTTTGCAGCGACTTCGATGAGGCCGTTCCAAGCAGCATCTAACGAGTCCTCCAGACTGGTGTCTTTGAGTTCCCCCGCAAATGCGGCTCTAATCTGCTTTGTGAAGGCTTTCGCAGCATCGACTGGCTCTGTTTTAGATTTAAGAGCTGTATTTAGGCATTCCCCTTCTTGAGAAGATGTGTGCACCATCCTGACAGTTCTGCTATGGGCGTAGGAAACGCTGACGGAGATTCGAGGCGGGGTGATATAATTGAGGCTCGACGATACCCCTCTTCGTACACTTGAAGACCACGTTCTTCTCTGCACTCGCAATCTCCAGTAAATCCTCATAAAGCATCGATGGCGGGGAGTTCCGACATACTATCACCAATTCCCATGGAGCTCCAACTTCGTGGAGGTGTGGTTGGTGATGAGAGGTTGTTGATATGTTACGGACTTCCTTTCTGGTCCATAGCCCCGTGCAGTGCCAAGCATCGCGATCTCCCACCAAGCCGTGCTTGCAGCTTCATCGACCTATCTCCTCCAACCTTATTCGCACGCCGTAGAGCACCATGATGCATCTGCCGGTAGCCCTGATACGATCGGTGCTGTAGCTTAGTAAGAACTATAAAAACATACATACACACACCTTTATCTCTACCGTTAAGACCTTCCGTTCAGAGGCATGAAACTTGTCAATCAACCTTTCGCCATGCACGCAATTCGCAAATCTACGATCTCCAGTGAGGTGGTCTCTTTCACTGCGCGCAAGATGAAGACTACTGGTCGGAGCAGTGCGCTTCGTGTTGTTCCCTTCCCCCACAGCATCCTATATATGCTATATCCTGTCGACTAAACTTACTGCCGGCTCAGATAAGCGCAATAAAGCCCTCTCATGTCCTAAAGTATCCCGAGGAACCCGCGCAGTTATCGCACGGCGTTCGCTCCCAAAAAGGAACTGTACCTTACCGTCCTTTGTCTAGATTAACAAGCTTGCACAAACTAGAGGGTTGTACAAGTATACGGGGAATACGGGGGAGAAAAGTATATCTTTCCCCTCCAATCCTTCCTTAAGCTATTAGTCGGTCAGTCATTTTGCGAACAGCCTCAACTCAACAAGCACTCTGTCAGAATATTCCACCCGATCCTTCTTCAAGATGTTCAACCCACTCACCCTCATACCTTTCCTCCTCCTACTTACCCCTTCTTCTGGTCTTCCCGTCGAGAAGCGTGCTGGCCAAACCTGTGGCTCCGTAGTATATACCGCTGCTCAGGTCAATGCCGCCTCATCTAAAGCATACTCTCTTTATAAAGCCGGCACCACACTTGGAAGTAACTCCTACCCACACAAGTTCAATAACAACGAAGGTTTCACCTTCGCCGTTTCCGGACCTTACCAAGAGTTCCCTATCATGGCCAGCGGTGCTGTCTATAGTGGCGGTAGGTCTTCTCTCCTCCAATTAACCTTTAGCTTGGATACGTAGAGTCTTGCTGATGAAAGTTTAGGGAGTCCTGGAGCTGACCGTGTTGTCATCAACACTTCGGGCAAGCAAGCTGGTGGAATTACACATACCGGAGCTAGTGGAAACAACTTTGTCAGATGCACTTAGAGATTCTTCGTGCATTGATGCAGGTTCTGAGATGAATTGAGCGCTGAAAATAGTCCTAGGGAGTTTGACCTTTTGTATATAGTTGGTGACTGCGGGCATAGGAGGGATCTTAAGCCCATGGGAAGCTTGAGTTGGGGCTGTTCAAAATGATACCAGTTTGGAGCTCGCATTGTCTTTATTTAACACCAGAATGTCAATCTGTGAGATAGCAACATCAGATTGTCCAAGATTCAAGCTAGAGCTGCGTATCAGGACATGAGGTTCATGTTCATGTTTGGGCAGAGCCACTACATTATTTATCTTTAGGTGGATGCTGTTATCAATGAGCTCCATGATTGCCTAGGGACACTTATGTAGATAACTAACTATATACACAAGACAATAGCCTTGTTAACATCTGAATCTGAGGCTGAGGACCTTCTGATATACTGCCATAATTTAATTATCGATTTAGGTTATAAAGAGGTTCTAGTAAAGTAAAAATATTTGAACTATGGGACGGCCGTTGATGCCTAAGGCACCAAGTTGCGATGCAGTCGTGATTCCCTTTCAGTCTGGCTCAGGGGCTTTAGCGAGCCTTGTGGGCTCGTCGCCATCATCATACGAATGCCATCACAGACACATTTTAAGACTTTGCCCAGCATCAGCACGTTTTATGCATTCCAATTTGTAACACTAATACCGGCCTTGGCACCATTGCATTTAACGTAATTAAATCTGTTAATTTCCAACTGTGAAGAATTCCTCTCTGCAGCCACTTGATTAGCTGACTTCGAGAGCAGTAATCTGCATTTTCAAATAGAGCCGAAGTTTCAAATAATCAAAATAACACAAAATAAACTTGTTTTTTTGTAAACCTTGAAAATTTGTGATTGCATGTGTCAAAGTTCCTATTATTTTATACGTAATGCTGGTAAGACAATCAGTAACAACTGTTTAAAAGTCGGCGGTTTTTGGCGGAGTGAAATTGCTTGAATGAGTCTCAGTCATATACTCTAGGTATAATGTAACGGGTGCTGTTTTCTGAACTTTTGTAGATTTGTCTGGAGAACTGCTGTCCGACGTCATGTAGAAAGTGTGAGGCTAGAAGTCTGTACCAGTAGCATAACAGTTGAATTTTCTGAGTCTATAACTACAACAAGGAAAATAATACTATAGCTCCTTTGCAAGTAGAATCTCTGGTACGAGAGAACAAATTATCCAGGGCAAGAACAATCGTTGACACAAACGCGCGTCTGATGTCCAACCTCCGATTCGAGTAGGAACATGTGGTACAATAGCCTCCAGAATTCTCATCAAGAAGCTTCTTTACTAATCAGAGCACGTCAGTGATTATTCTTTTGTGTGGTGACGGAAAACTGCATACTGGAGATATTCCGCATTCAACAATCCTAGCGACGACGATGACGAAACTAAAAAAAGTGTGATATGAGAAAGACTGATATTTTGCTCCGATAGCCCAGGCTTTGAAAACCGAAGATTTGGAAAGCTGTGAATGCTAGTGAAGGGTGCACGCTCCATGCAAGATACCTATACACCATCGACCTAATAATCAACGAAGAGGCTTACTTCTTGTTGCGAGCGCTGCTACGAGTGGGCTTTTGAGTTGCCGCTTATCCCCAAGGTCGACATCATTCTCAACCTCCGTGGAAGTACCTGGAATGAGTGTCGTAGGTGCTTGTGGTTTTGAAGTTATGCGTCTCTTGGCTGAGGCTGGCTCTTCAGAATTGTCTGATTTGCGCTTTTGGGCGGTTTGAGATCCAGACGGTGTGACCCGGCCAGCAGCGCTAAGCTTTGAAAGAGAGCCTGGTGGAATATTCCCACGACTTAAGGATCTCGGGGTCTTTCCTGCCAACTTTTCCATATAGCCAGACCTCAAAGGGCTCGAAGAATTTGCCTCCGCTGGAAAGATGGTGGTTCCGCCTGGGGTACCAAACCGCTCTCCACCACCTTGAGCAGTTCGCTTCTTAGCCCACTCAATGTCTGTTCCAGAGCCTGATAGTGACAATGATTTATAGAGCCCTCCATCCTTTTGTCCAAGGTTATATCCAGCGAAGATTGGGTTGGTTGGGGTTGTTCCATCAGGGTATGCAATTCTTGGTATGCCTTCAGGTAATGAGGTCTGAGGTTTCAGAGTCTTCTCTGAAGGTTGAGAAACGATACCAGGCTTGGAAAATTGGGTTTCAACCTGCTGTTCATTTAATAAACCTATTTCTGTAGCCGAGGTATTGACGTAGTCGCTGCGATAACTACCTGGCTCACTTTTGTCGGCAATGAACAACGGATCATAATGACACTGGGTCTGGTTACTAAAGCCGAAGTTGAACATAGCTGTGGATGTAGCGGGAGTACATGCGCTATCAGCAATGATAACGTCGTCGTCGTTGACTAAAGTTGCAGCCATAGCAGAGGCATCGGAGCGTGTTGCGGTATCCATGGTTTGGAACTGGGTTGGGTCTACAGATGTAAAGCTATTGTTGTGGCCATTGGGAGTAGGTTGAGTAGAAGCAATCGGCGGTACGCTACTGCGCATGGCAATGCTGGCAGAGAAATGAGTGCTCTGAACACTAGGAGACCAAGGATATTCGTTATCACGACCACCTGCGATTGCCAGATTTGTATTCTTTCGTAGGTTAAGTTCCAACTTCGCCAAAGCAACTTCATCCTTCTTGCTCACGTTTTCGTGTTGATCATACACCGGCATCCAGCTCTTGAGTAGGTGGAAAAGGTTTCCGATCTCGTTGGTCAGTGTTTCAGCCCATACTTCTTCTTCCAAGAGAATAGATCTGGCATGTAGAAGCTGTAACTTCCTAAGAACATCCATGCGACAGAAGCGCTCCATCTCAAGCCACTTGACTTTGTCGCAGTTCTTGAGATAATCCTGGAAATCATTGATGGCTCTAAAACCTGTGTTTAGGTCCGAACCAGGGTCAGGAAGAGTTGGCAGATGACTGAAGCTGAACGACAACATGTTGACAAATATTGAAGGTTTTTGGAGGATTAGCGTTAATTCGGTGAGTGCTTTGCGTCGGGGGGTATCGGGTTGCACAATCAAGGGCCTTTGATGAAAGAATGATGGAGATAAAGTACGTTCTATGACCCAGAACAAGCCGACATTAACAAGAACAAGGCTGCAGGTATAAAGTCGCTAGGCCGAAAAGGTTAAAGCGTGTTGTATAGAGAAGCGTTGCTATATAGTATTTTTTCCGGGAACTAGTGGCACAAGAGGGTTGCCTAACGAAAAGTTACCTTGACAATAAAGATATTCACACATGAGGATGCGTGATCTTTAAAAGCGAAATAAGCTACAATTTTTACAATTTTCTGGCTTTCATGTTATAAGTCTCTTTATTAGGGCTAGCGATTATGCAATAAGTTCAGCTCAAAGATCATGTTACAAGATTCAAGAAACGTAGTAGTAGTATATTTCCTATGTAGTAGAGCAATAAGCTTGCTTATGGGGGTACGATAGTGCACATGCACGCTAGAACGATTATCAATATTCATGATGCAACCAAAGTTTCTATATGAGACCACTTCAGAATTGAGTGGAATTTCATTTATTGTATTGGCGGTAGCTCCAGTTTACAAACTATAATCATGGGGAGAAAAGTGGTCTTGTCGTGAGAGGTCTGTGGCTGCGGCATATTTAAGCTTCTCCACTAAGTGCTCTCCTCCATCCTCAGCCTCCATCCATGCATCAAAGTTGTTCTGCTGCATCTGTGTTATTGGGAAACCGTCCCTGCTGAAGTTTGTAGGATATATAACTTGAGATTCTTGTGTCGCGGTTCCATCATAATCAAGATAAGTCTTTGAACTATCGTGGCCCCTTTGCACTGAGTCATTGCCTTGGAAGTGGGTTGCATTTTTCGCAGACGCGTGATGAGACTTTTAAAATAAGTTCAGTACTTTTTTCTCCAAGTTACCAGCATTTTTTACCTTACCTCAATATTTGATTGTCTATCCTGTGACAAGTTTCCGTTCGCTGCAGGTTCGATCTCATAGTAATACTGCAGGTGATCTATCTGATATTTCAGCACCCTCGCAGCGTACAGCAGCTCTTTATCCCGCTTGATCACGCACACACCCAATCTCTCCGACAGGGTGCCTCTAATGAAAGTCCCAATAATTCTACCCATAACACTGTCATGTCGAGCGCGATGGACCAGCTCGCGAACTGTGTTTTGCTGTCTGGTATCCAGGCTCGTCAAAATTGTCAACGGGATGGTGTGTCCCCTGCCCGGGCCGTCGAGTTCATGAAAGCGAGCGCCAATAGCGAGAGAAAAATGCGCTATTGCTGAAGCTCGGTGGAGATTGAAACCTTCCAGAGTCTTTGGGGACTGGGTCAGGAAAGCCATTTGTGAAACAGTTTTTTATATGCACCAGCCTGCATTTAAGTCAGTTTTAGATTTTAATTTGGGAAGGAAAGATGAGCGGAATATGGTGGAGTTTTTGAAGTGCTGCAGCCTTGGCTGCTGTCGTTATCTATCTTGTAAAGTAGAACGTTGCTGTACAGGCTTTCCTCTCTTACCTTTGGCTCTACACTCGCTGGTTGGGTCAAACGAGATGGGTGTTTGTGACGTTTTAGACGGCAATCTCCAATAGCACTGTGCAATAGCACTGTGCTGATGTGCGAAAAGGAAATCTGTTCGAATAGGCAAAAATCATGGTTGCTGCCAGTGAAATACAATGCTATTTGTATCCACGGTTACACACATTTTGTTCACTAGGGAGAGATCACGTGAAGCCTCGTCTCTTCTGGAAAAAGCCACTATCTGCATTCTTTTTCCCATGGAATAAATATTTGCTATTAGTGAATAAATGTCTCCAGATATATGTTAAGAATAAAGAGCAATAATATTATGTTCACTCTGTTCAAATAGTGGCGAGAACCTGCCCACCTGCAAATGCTCACATGCTCAAAAAAGGGGCTCGGCTAATCCCCCCACTTCTTTTTGAAAGCGGAGACTTCCTCGCCTGAACACTGATCACATATGTAGACCCAGAAAGAACATATGTAAACCTACTGCAGATAGTTAAAACCACTTCTTTGTTCTCAATTTGTACAATTTGGATGACTTGAACGTCTCATAGATCTGGTCACATTATACAGAACTTGAGAGGCAGAATTTGCATATGGTAGCAGCCACGAGATTCTAGGATTTTCCGGCCCTCTGGCTACAGAAACCTGGAAGATCCTAGTGCAAACAATTGAGCTTAACCCAGCAAATGTCTTGATGAATTTTCGGATAATAGTAAAACGAAGATGGAGCAAAAATCAAGATAATTAAAACCGCTGTGTAGGTAAATGTTGGTTTGATAATGTGGTAGAGATTGGATGTTGAGCTTGGACTTTAGTTGACCTGTTAACTGCATGCTTTGTGGGAGATTAGATACTTGTAATTAAAAAAAAAAGACAGGCTGCTTCACGCATGAGAGCTATACAGATTTAGGGGGAATAACCATTTACATATCTACACAAGCTT
>Ga0247734_1000553_pt1 | contig 31980 bp, 39 predicted proteins | sample UWRJL103311B2_FD_180933 | JGI IMG/M metagenome (GOLD analysis project Ga0247734, IMG submission 180933) | Plant litter microbial communities from Arlington Agricultural Research Station in Wisconsin, United States - UWRJ-L103-311B-2 | ecosystem: Environmental > Terrestrial > Plant litter >...
GATCCGGATTTATCAACCGAAACGGCCCCTACATGCACTGTCGCATCTTCAGACACAGCAGCTGTGGAAATGAGTCCTTTTACAGATCGAAGCACTGAACCACACCCTGGCGTGAAAGATTCACATAAGCACCAGTTGAAAATATTCACATCAACGACTACTTCTTCGGATCCGCAATTCTGCTGCGATTTTGCAGGCTGCAAGAAATCCTTTACCCGCCGCGATAAACTCAAGTATGATTCCACTTATCGTATCCACATATTCATATAAAACTAACATAACCAAGCCGCCACCGGAGATGCCACAAGAAATCTCATCCCTGTCTCGAGCCTGGTTGTACGAAAGCCTTCGCTTCCAACAAAGATTTGATGAGGCATCAGGCTAAGCCCCAATTCTTTTGTAGCATCGCCAGCTGCCCTTATGCACTTAGTGGCCGAAAGCGCGCATTCAAGAGGAAGGATAACCTGAATCGCCACATGAAGACTCAACATGGTCATCGTACGCCTAAGAGCGGAAACCGCAACAATCGCTGAGAACAATCAGAAAATAACAACCACCATCATTTGAACTTCTGCTCATTTCACTTAGTTTGGCCTCTATTTCACGTCATCTTATGGAAAGGTCTATATAAAGGCTCTGTCGTTTTCCTACAACTTGGATAGTTCTTTGGTTTTCACTATTAATGTTGTTGTTTTGGAATTCAGGTATATTTTTGAAATTCTCCTTACGGTTGTATCGCTCTTAGATGCCCTCGTATAATATAAGTACACAGCCAACAGTAGTTTATATTCAATGCACTTTTATATAGCAAAGTTGTGTGCGTCTTAAAATGACCGTGGCAAGGAGCAGAGAGATGGTTACGTCTCATGATAGAAACTCGCTAATTTGGTAATCATTCAGCCAACGCCTCTATGCACGTTGTCCTATTACTACAATACATATTTGTACCGTCAATTATACATTCCGCCCTAACCATCCTGTTTTAATCTTCATGTCACATCTATCTCTGCGCTCAATAAGGAGGCGTGATAACCTTTCCGTCCCCAGCCCCGTCAATTTCCTTCAGCAAGCTCTCCAAATCAACACCCTTCTCCTCTTCGCCCCACAAGCCAGCAACCAACCCCGTGGCCTCCGGTTTTCTCGTCTTCGTCCCACTCCGTTTGACGCTCCGACTTTTCCGTACTTCACCAACACTCTTTGGTATAGGAGGAACGGGCGGGACTCCACCTTTTCCATCGGAAGTAGTGGGCACTGGATGCGATGACAAAGAACGAGCTCTCTCATCTGGACTCGCGACATTGGCTCTCTCTACACTCTGACTCGTACTCCTTGATCGCGACCTCGGTTCACGTAGCGAAGCTGACCGTTCAGCCAATGGGACGTTTTGTTGTCCGGTTGGAGGGGGATTGAAGGAGACTTCAGAGGCGGTGAAATCGTAGCTTACCATACTGTCGCTACTTGTATCACTATAAGCTGTCTCTTTGGCGGGCGCATTAGATTGATGGCCCGAGAGAATACGTTTTAGAGCGTCAACTCGTGTGACAGATGCATGGCTCGACTCGCTGGGCGGTATGCTTCCTTGACGGATTTTCTGGAGCGCCCCGAGACCTCCAACAAGTCCGTATGCCGAATTGGGGATGCTTTTGTGGGAGTGTGCTTTATGGTGTGGAGAGTTGGTTCCGCTGTACGTACCATTGAGATTTCCATTCACAGCTAGAAAGTTGCGGGTGTTAGGGTTTGTGCCTGTACGCGAGCCATTTAAGGAGGCGGATTTAGAAATTTCTTGGACAGTAGCGATAGCGATTTCACGCGTCCATTCGGCCATCATAGAGTCTTTGATTGTTTCTGGGATGGTCTCAGGCACCATTTCTTGGGTTGAACTTGGGAGGGCGGATGTCAGAATTGGTTGGCTGACACTGCGACCTGGAGATGAAGGTGCGCTGACTGGGACGAAGCTAGCGGCGTAAGAAAGCGAAATAAGCTTTACCATCTGGAAGCGATCGTCGAATGGGAGAAGTGACTCAGTCTCGATTTGCTCTTCTGGGGCTGTATGGTGGGAAGTAGTAGATCCTATATCATGTGTCAGCTGTGGAATGTATCACGATCTAACTCCACCAATCATACCTGGTATGCCGATTTGAGATAGTTGAGCAGGCGGTACAATGATCTTTTCAACCCAGCATGCCTTCTTGCGGCGTCGTTGAATTTCACTCTGAATCATCATGCCTACCGGAGACGATTCGAAATCAAATTTCATGCTAACGATCCAGAAATATCCGTGGCAAAGACTTCCCAATCGTATCTTCGAGGTTGGTGTCTCGGCTTCCAGTATGTCTTCTTGTAGTCGGAAAACCATTGGTAAGCCATGTTTGACAGCATTAACACCTAGACTCTGTACTAGATTGCTAAGCAGAATATGTAGCAAAAGAATGTCGGCCTCACTCTCTGCGTATTGTAACGCGTTCTCGTAAATTGCGAGATGAAGTAGTTCGAGAAAACTAGATCGCGATGGTTTATATGTCTTTTCTCTCTGGGACGAATTGGATACTGCCCGTTTCGCAAGATTTGTTCCAGAGTCATCACGTGAAGTTCTCACGAGACCTTTCGGTTTCTCCTTTTCTTCATGGATTTTGAGATCAGACCGTGTCATCTCACGCTCAAGCCAGCTCAAGAGAGCATCAGTATATGCTTTTCGAACGTTTCCATCTGGGTCTCGCAAAAGCCACTGGGTGCCTTCCCAAACCTTGACAGGAACACGGTTTCTGCTTAGACTACCACCTGCCATAGTCTTTCGGTCACTAGCTACCAGTAGAATGGCCTTGATGGCCTGAAGCGCGTTCACCTGGACACAGAGTTAGTTTTCTGTGCCTGGCAATTTTAAAAAAGCGAAGACAGCAGCCTACCTTAGCAGTTGCGAATGAAAAGAAACCGTCTGTGTTAGGGTCTTCGGTCAAATCACCCACAGACGTGATAGCAACATTAGCTGCCCCAGGATTCTCAATGGCTGCAACTGTACTAGGTACATTAGACAGCACCGACGGCTTAAGTCGTCCAAGTATGGCAGCAACCATGTCCGAGATCTGATCCGCATAATAAACGTGGGTAGCTAGGTTTCCTATACATTGTTGCAGCTGAGCCAAAAGCTCCATGCGCAACCCTGTTGGAGTAGTAGCGGACTCGGAAGATTCGCCTGGAAAACTTGAGACAGCTTCTGCCACATTTTCTTTTTTCTTTAGAGTATTAAAGTTAGCTAAATAACAAAAAGGGATGGGAAAGTGGTCGATCATAAATATCATAGGGAGTGCGTACTATACCGGTTCCATTGACCTGCTGTTGATGTGGAGCTGCCCCTTCAAGTTGAAGTACCCTTAATACATGCTGTACCAAGCCTAGCAACACGTCCATGACACTTAAACCAATTAGGTTAATATCAGACTTCAACAAGGAATCGACTATTGTCGCCAATACCAATTGCTGCTGCAAATGCTCATTTGCCATAGGACTTCGAACTAGGATGTCCATGGCGGTGACAAGGATAACGTAACGATCCTGTACAGGAGTCCACCGAGCGATCATTTCAAATATCCTTGTCGCCCATCCCCCACCATGTGGACTACTCGGATCTTCGAGGACCTGCACAGGATTAGTAAATTGCGAAAACTGTTCGATATATCAAAGATATGAATCATCCGGAAACATAACAAGGTCAAATTGGTTTGCACTTCCCCATGCCATAGCAATTGACGGTGCTCGCCTTTGTTACTGAATGGCTTCAGACGCTGTTTAATCACAATCAAGTTGATCACAGCATCTGACAATAGTAAAGAGTCTTCCGCCAAAAAAGATTATCGGCCGGCGAAATGAAAGACGAGGAAAGGATGTAGCTACGTACTGGTTCGTTCTGTGAAACCCGCTCCGCAATGAATTTCAAAGTTTCTCGAGTAGCACCGTGAAGTTGAGATCTACAATTATCAGCACGACTTCCAGAAACCAAAACACAGACTTTACCTGTTATTCTCCACAAACACATGCTTCAAACACTGCATTGCTAAGACCCCAATATCCTCCTCCGCGACTTTATCCGCATCAGCCGTAGTTTGGGAGAGCGCAAGAGGAACCTCGGCAGGCTCCACGGTCCGGACGGTAGAAACACTGGTGCGTCGACGAGGGAGCTTTTCCGAATCTATCTTGTCTTCCATATTGGCTCTGTGTTCGAGGAGGTCCAAGAATTCGCCGTTATCCGTCCATAGGTTTTCGAGAAGAGTAGGTACAACAACACTAACTTGTCGCCCAGCCGCTGAAGCTAATGCTTCTGAAGAGGCCACACTTCTGATAGCTTGCAAGCCTGCACTTCTCCATCGCATAGCAACCTAGTGAGCGTCAACAATATTTCCAGTATCACAGTAAATTCCCAAGGTGGGAAAATGTAAGTACTTGCAAACGTACCGGAGTGCTCTGGTCTTTCAAAGACACTGTTTGTGTTGACGCAAATGACGCATACATCCGGACTATTTCTTCGTATTGTTTTGAATATTCTTGATCCGCAGAGAGGGATGCGCCATCATGGTGTTCGCAAAATGCCTTGAATGTTCCCGTCGAAGCTTCCACCATTGTGATATCCTTGGAACGCAGGATGATATCAAGAATCTTGAGGACATATTCGGCATATAGAGGGAGATCACGCGGGGCCTTCTCGATCAATGCTGTCAGAATCTGCAGCGTAACTTGCACATTCCTATTCATCATATCAGTGAATGTTGCGCAAACCCCCAAAATACAGCTTCCACATACCCAATTCGCGCCCGCCATACATCCCCAGCTGTCTTCTTCTCCAGGAATGCGCCAACCTTCTGAACCTTACTGCGCCGAGTTGTTGCATAGTACAGCAAGTAACTGAGCTCACTAGAATTCGGTTTTACATCAACAGCACCCTTCGTAGTCCTCGGATAACATTTCAGCACTAAGATCTGGTGCTTTGGTCGACATTTTTGCCGAGTTGCTCGTATGGCATGCATTTGTTAAGTATTCCGCTCGTTCCCCCTTGCCGTCTTTCTTTCCCCAGCCCCCAAAGGCAGCAATGTGGCCAGTAGTGTACTGTTGGTTTATCCAGCGATTGTTATGGTTGGAGCCACAGAAAGAAGAGTGCGCCGAAGGGAAATATAATGAATACGTGGTGGTTTATCGTTAATCATGAAGACATCCCGACCTGAGTCGTCGCTGATGTTTTGGTGGTGATAATGGGTGTTGACGCATCTGACATATAATTTTGGAGATTCGGATCCCAAGGATAGGTCGGCTGACCAATCACAGCTCGTTTTTGAAACAGTGAGTCTAGACCCACTTCGTTTTATGGACTGATCTTGGCATTCCAAACAACACAAGCACAATGACGTGTTGCACGTGTTATTCAATTCACTAAAAGAAAACTAACTCCCTAGCTTGATACGTCCTTACTCTCGAATATTAATGGACATACAATATTGCATACACTTTTACAAATGCTCTGGGGCCTAAAACTATAAGCTGCTATAGTATCTGATTAACAAATTCTCGCTATTGAGTTTAGCATATGAAATCTCCTCAACTACCTCAATCCAGAGTAGAAAGCAATTTCAAGAACGATAGAATGTCATGAGAAGTACATCCTATATTGATATAAGCTCCTCATAACCAGCTTCTCAACGTGCCATGTTGTTATGAGTAATTATATCAACGTTTCTTGAGTAAGGAGAGGCTCCATTCTCTAGAGCCTACCTTTAGAAGCAAGAGTGACCTCAAAACCAACAATTAGGTTGATTTCACTTTCATTAAATTATGCCATACTTTCTAAATAGTTATCTAGATTGATTTAAGCTCACGACTTCCATTTTTCAGAAAGCGTATGCATACCTTTCCCTTATATTTTGCACCCAAATATTAATATACGCTTATTTTATTCTATCATTCTAATACTGTCTTGGCTGGAAACCTGAGAATTCTATAGCTGATGCAAATTCCATCCATGAATAGGTGAATATATCCATATCCATAATAATATTTTTTTCGTCCAAAGCGGTGAATATCTCCCCCAAAACAAGCAAATTTCCCCTTGGTTCTTTAGACACTATGAACATACCTCCTCTCTTCCGAAACCTGCCTATAGCTATTGCCAAGACTACCATGTTCTCCTCCTTTTCCTCTTTCCATCTGATATAGTGTTGAACGTCTCGATCTCCCCCTTAAGCTCTTCCAACATTCTCAGCGCCACCTTACCTCCCTTGTCCTTATCCATCTCAGGCCTTTGTTTCATTGTCGAGATTTCATTATTAATCTTCTTCAACACCATAACATCTGCATTATCTACATCATCTGCACCTCTCTCCTCTCTCATATCAGTCCTGTTCTTTTGCACCTTTCCCCTGGCTCTAGTGTTATACCTTTGCGCGTTCTTCCGTTTCGCTTTAGCGATTTCAGCGCGTACGTCTTCCAATAAATGAGCCACCCCCTCCTTCTCCGCTTGTTTCGTATTCCGTTGCTTTTTCTTCGCCTGCGCACCTCTAAGAGCAGAAAAGTCTATTTCTGGTGCTGGGTCAGATGGTTTTATTCCACCCGTTATACCTCGTTGCGCCACTTCCATCTGGCGCGCAATCTTCCGTTTGGCTTCAGCAATATCATCGCGCACACTTTCCAGCACCTGGCTCACCCCCTCTTTCTCTGCTTGCTCTGTATTCCATGCTTGTTTTCTCTCTTGGACCTCTTTTAATTCAAAAGGATCCACCGTTGGTGCTGGGTCAGATGGCTTTACACCCCCTGTTATCGGTGAACTCCGTTGAGGAGGGCGGACTAATCGTTGTTGACTTCTTTTATTAGGGAATAGCGTCGGGTTCACAAGCTGGGACACGTTCGGAAGAGTTTCCCTTATGTTGGTTGATGAAGGCGCTTCTTTCTCTTCAGATTCTGGTAGAAGTGATGATAATACACCATTATCCTTCCCCAGTTGGTGTGGTGGTTTATTATGAAGAAGTAGTTTTTGGTCTTCGTAGTCTGGTAGCGAAGACTGTGACCCCTCGTTGCTGCGTGGTACTTGTTTTGATGATTCAGTACTCAGGTTTTGTTTTTCATCATAACATGAAAAAGGTTTAGAAACTTGATATCTTTTCCTACATGGCTTTGGTCGCATTTTGTTTGTAATACTGGATATTGGGCTTTGGAGGACTGCAGTTGAGAGCTGAGAGTATTTGGATATCTTACAAATTTCACTGATATCTATATTATACTCAGCCTCGGCTGTTCTTGAATAAGTGTCATAGATTTTTGATTCATTGTTGTGCTTTATTTCTAAAATCGTTTCCGGCGATGGCAGGGTCAAAGGCATCCACCCGTCGTCTCCCATTCACAAGCGAGAGGTCAAAACGTTGCAATTTACTCAGACTTGTTGCAGTGATATCATTGAATGAATTTTATGTCAAATGCTTCTGTATTTACAAATTATGACACATGTTTTAAACATGCGAATATATGCTCCGTAAATGTCCAGTTTTTGCTTTTGTGTACATTTAAATGCCACCAAGTCCATTCATGCCCGCTTGGGTATACCTTAACGCCACGCCAAATCAAATAATGCAAACAAGTTTCCATGACTCCTATTTACATTAGACTTCTGTAGTTCATGAAAATACCACGCGATCCTGGTCTTAACGTTTTGAAGAGGGGGCAACATCAAATGTTTGCGATTGTCTCACACGCTCGAAAGCCCCCCCCAAGTGCGCAATTTCGCTTGCACCTTGATCACTCGCATTTCGAAGGGAGCTGCTGAACTCAGTTGCAGTATCACTTTCAGTGTAGGGATCTCTAGTTTCGTCATCTCCAGTGATCGTTGTTGTTTCAGCATCGTATCTACTGTCTAGACTGCCGAGAATCATTTTATAAATATTCCCATCAGATGGTGTGTGGTCGATTATATCTCTGGATGATAGTTAGTATTCAGTATATGGAATGATGCCGAGGTTTTTGTTTTTTGAGCTTACGGCAATTTTGTTCCATCCGTAGCCGTGAGATGGTTGTCCATCCAGTCCAGCTCCTGAATGGCATCTCTGTCATTTCCAAATCGAATAAATTGAATACTCAGACCTCGGCTGCCAAGCTGTTCGTTCAGATACTCCTTGTCTTGCCACTTTTCCAATGAACGGATTATCTCATTCGCAACCATGCGCTTGGTCCGAGCGGAAGGGGTTTTCCATATTCCATCAGTCAGCACGATTAGTGTCAACTTCCTCTGCTGTTTGAGATATTTTCTTGACCAGCCATCTAGTATGTCTCCAAGAACTTCGCGGATGTCTTCTGGGTCGGCTTCATTAGAGGCATTAGAAGCTGATGTTAATACGGTGCTGGATCGTGCAACAGACGTATCCATTGGCGATATGTTGGAACGATTCACGGATGCATGTTCTACGTCATCGGCTATAGGTGCATTCTTATTCATAAGCGCCACGAATTCTTTCGGTTGATGGAATGTGCCAACAGGCTTTTTAGATGAAGTAAAGTATAGCTCCATTCCATCGTCGTCTTGGCCATAAAGGAATGCGACAAGCACCGCAAGGAGCTCTCGTGCCCAAATCCAGTGCTTGGCCATGCTTGACCCGTTGTCTATTAGAAATGCCTGTTCTACTGTTAGTCAAAAGCTCGACAAGAATCTTGAACTAAATACCCACAATGTCTCTGTTTTCAAAGTAGTTGTTGATCTTTTTATCTTTATAATCCTCAGAAATTGCATGACCTTGAATTGATCGAGACTGCTGGCCTTGCTGAATTGCAGTGGGTCCTGGTCTGTGAGGATTACCAACAGAGAAGTTGGTAGAACCTAGTGGAGGCGATCCTACCGACCTTCGTTTAGCAGTCATGGCAGTATTAATCTTTTGTTTTATTAACGACATAGAGTACCTGTGCTTTGACTTTTCACTAGCAGGTGTTATTGGTGGTGTTGATGACGTCCATGGATTATTTACTGCCCGTTGTGAGAGCGGACTCTGCGGTGATGTGGCTGATGGAGTTGGCGGTACCTCAGGTAACTCAAGTGTTCCGGATTTCCAGCCAGCGTTTTCCAATATCTCTCGCGCTTGCTTGTAATCGGCGTACTCGCCGTCAGGGGGGGTTTTTGTCTTCTGTATCTCATGCAGTGAGGTTTGCGAAAAGAATGTGTTGTGAGACCCTAGAGGATAATGTGCGGGTGCTGTTGATATCCGATGCAAAATCTTCCCGGGTGCTTGATCTGGTTCAAGATTTATTTGCGTCTCAAACTGTTCAATCATGTCTTCATCGGATGTTCCCACGGGTTCTTTCATGTCGTCCAGGAACACACGAGATTTGTACTTGTCTCTCTTTGTTTGGCTTCCCTTTTCAATGAGACGGCGCTGTATAGCGTCGGCAGCAGTAAATTGCTCGAGTCGAATGGCTTTCTTGAAATACGATGGTGGATTGTATCCCGCATGTTCAGAATTATCTTCTAAAGCATTTCTTGTACTTGAAATGATAGATTTGATCTTAGTAGCTAAGGTTACAGCATCAGAACGGTGCTTCGGACTTCCTTGTAACATATCACTCTCTACAAGCTCAAGTATTTTGTCTGTAACTGGGTCGGAGGTTCGCAGTGAGTATTTCAAATATTTATGCCATTCTCGGACTCCAGCCGAAATCTCACTGCCATCGTGAAAGTGCTCAGGACCCCGAATTTCTTCGTTGTCGGAGTTTTCGCTTCCATTAGTATCCGATAGGTCTGTTAGAATCGAGCTCCGGTCGTCGATGCTCAACCCGATGTCGCCTGCTGTCTGAGGTGACTTTTCTGATTTTCGTACAAGACGGAATAATTCTACACCCCGATGGCCAAGGATCACCCACGTTGCTGCTTCCGAGAGGATACATCCCAAGGACCATATGTCAAATAATTGAGTGACAAGCGTCTCACCTCCACCTTGTATCTCAGGACCACCTGGTATATGTTAGGTTCCATGAAACAAGCTGATATTATAGAATACATACCATACTCCGTTGTGCCTCCTATGTTTTTAATGACTGGTAACCCGTCATGCTTCCGCGCCTTTCCCTCCTTTACAAACTTTGCAAACCCAGGATCTGCAATTTTCCAACCCTTCTTATGACCTTCTTTACAAAACAAGATATTTGCAGGTTTGAGATCACAATGCCAGCTTTAAATGTTAGTACAACATTGGGATCACATAATCTCGCAGGATACTTACCCATGATAGTAGGTTTTAGTTGTCTTCGAGCTTCCATGATTCACGGTCCCGAGCGTATGAATTTTACTTAAAGCTTGGACGATGGTTCCTATTGCATCCCAGAACTGTAGTATACCGTCCGTTGTAGTTGGTGGAGCATGTATCTGAAAAAATTCCTCGAGATCATAAGAACCCCATTCGAGAAGGAGGTGATATTGATCGTTAAACTGCCAATGCCCGAAGCATTCCACTATTCCTTCTTCTTCGTAGAGCGCGTCGTAAGCTTGAGTTTCGATTTCATATAGTCTTTTCTTGTTAAGGACTTTGAGTGCCAGTTGCTGATACTGATCATAAGTTAGAGGATGGCCGAACCTGTGGTTGCGGTTTTATCTTACCTGGCCCTCCCATTTACCATCTTCGTCATAGTTGTCATATGGCTTCCTCTTCACCTTCACAGCTAAACTCCGATGCACACACTCCCATGGGACTTCAATCATATATATAGCCCCTGTTCCACCTTTCTTGATAAGTGCTTGCTTTGTTACCGGCAATATCATCTGGCCGGGAGGAAATATCTGCTTGAACGTTTCGTCAAATGCTTTCACTGTACACATCTGCCACTGCAGCTCCCAGATTCTGTCTGTTATGAAGTCGTGTTCCGATTTGATGATATCCAGGTGCTTTGCAATATTTTTCAATTCTTCCTTTGTGAGAGTTCCTAGTCGGTAATCCAAGATATCGAGGTGGAAAAATCGCACAATATGTTTCCCCATATTCTCACCGTTACTACAGTTGATCTGTAATAATATGGCAAAGGTCCGCAGCCAGCACTTTCCATCAGCCTCGCCCATATGTCCCAGCAACCGGTCAAATTGCCTCGGTGTATCCCCGCCTCCTTGCACCGTGAGATTTAGAACACGAGCAGCATTTGTCACCCCGTTGTTAGTTGAACGGCGCAACCAGGCCGTAACTCGGCTATCGAGTATGAATTTCCGATTGTCAACTGCGGATATTCGTGTAGCTGCCTGCAGTTGCTCGTCGAATTCGTGTTTCGCACTACTGGGTTCTTGCATATTGGCTCGAGGATTGGATGACATATCACAGTCGCTATCCTGCTTAGCAGCTGGTGCGTAATCCATAGTCCTTGGAAAAGAAGACATTAATTTTATGGAATTGTCTGCAGCACTGCAACCGGTGCAACAGAGCTGCCTCCTGGAGGGGTAAAAGCAGTCGATATACAAGTGCAATTCTCAAATTGGCGGCTATCAGAGGTGCCTCTGTGTCGCCTATATCATCTGAATAGTAGATTAGACCAACAAACAACGACTTGCAATGTTATTTTTGACGGCGAGGCTCTGGTTGAAGAGCCTCAGTACTAAGTGTGACAAGCAGGGGAGCTGGAGCTTGACCTTCCAACCACTGACGCGGATCAGGTGACCCCGCTTTTCACCGCAACCTTCGTAATTTTATCATCAATTCACAATCGAGGAATATCATCGTCTCGTTTACTCTCTCGTTTACCCCTTTAATAAACGAGGTAAACAATGCAAGCGAGCCGAGAAGTATAATAAGCCTAATGATAAACCAAGTGGACTGATCAACCTTCTACGACGGAGCGGGCCGGCTGTTGAAGTGTTGACCCCATAAATACCATCCTCCTTATTTGTGCCAGAGCATAGTTCTGCACAACATAATCGACACCGATAGCTTGGTGAAGGTCTTGGTCTCCCACTTACACCACCTGGAGTAAGTATGAGCGTCCTTGACCCCTAGCCTTGACCATGTCGCTACCCTCGCTCACATGCCATTCAAGTATGGGAGATGCCGGAGTGTGGAGTGGACGGGTGTGTGCTCACAATAATCGAAATGCAAATCGCGAGGCCATAGGATTTCCTTTGTAATTGCTTGACATCCATATATCAAATGGATCAAATGGATCAAGTTTTCATTGTTTGCTTGGGATCAATCGCACGAAGGTTAGAAAGATTATTGTGTTTAGATATCCCACAGATCTTCACTGAAGACCTCCCGAACACACAGCCCTCCTATTAGTACAGCAAGTATCTTTGTCAGTGGCTGTGCAACTCCTCATATCTTATCATGGCGGCCCTGTGATTATGCCAAGAAAAGTTTGTTTTCCTTCCCACTCGCCGTACGGTACATACGAAAAGCATCTATGTTCCTGGCAAGCCACTCTAGCGTTTCTGTATTTCTTCAGTTATACAGTACCGAGTTTTTGTTACTGCATATAACTACAACAATATAATCGTTAACCATGCATGAGTTCTTTCGCCGGATCTTCTGTTCCAAAATCAAAGAGCTATCTCCAGACACCCTGGCCAACAACGGATCCACGCCAAAGCAAACGAACACTGGGCCACCTGCGCCAGGTCCTACTCCAACACCATCGTCAAGATTTGCAACAAACTCTCCTCGAACTCCAGTCTCGAACCCTATGACGCAAACATTATCTGCTCCGATTCAAACACCGCATAATAATTTAGCAGCGAGTCGGCAAGGCAATAATCTAGTCTCCTCAAGTCAGGCTCACCCTGAAAGTACTGTCGCCAACGAATCCATCCCACAGCACAGTATCCAGCAACGGCAAACAACTCTGCGGAGCCTGGACTTTCGGAAAGAAGCTAGGCGAAGTCGTAACAAAAAGACAGAAGTCGTACAAAGGTACAGTGACTACTGTCTTGAGTGGGATGCCCTCCGGGACTGGCTCTCGACAAGGTTTGTAGGTTATCAGTTCGACGAAGAAGCTACCAAAGTCCCTGTTAGTTGATGTCCCACGATATAATACTCTGCGAAGCTAATACGTTAGTACCAGGACACTGAGCATGGTTGGTATAAATTCAAGACTCCTGAAGAGCTGACTCAAGTAAGCAAAATAATGGGACCTCGCCGTGTTGGAGTTGATGCTGATAGCTGCACAAGGATGACAAAGACGCAATATACAAGCTGAGATGGGACTATGATGCCGAAAATGACGCTACATGAATCAGTCCTGTCAAATATTGGGGTGTAGGGTCAGAGAAGTCCGAAAGAAGCAACATAATTGCTTTGGAAACAGCAACATCGGCAAAGAACTCCGCACCTGTCGCTTGAAGGTAATCGACGTGGATTGGATCGCCAGATTTACTCGAAAGCTTCTGATCCAATCTTGGATTCACATTTGTTGTGTGGATTCGGGCACACTTGCGAAAGGACGCCATATACCAACAACTAAGAATGTATATGATAATTAACTTCTGGACACCAGACCGAAATGGGCATGGGCAAGGACCAACATCATAAACAGTGAGAATGCTAGTATGTATTCTGTGGATACTGGATGTGAAACTCCTTGTGTAAGGACATAACTGACTTATTTTAGACAAGAAGTTGCTTGAATTGACTGCACATAAACACAAATTACATGATCTCCATAAACTGCGTAGATGGAGAGAACTTTTATGTTTTACATGTAATATTTATTTCCCATATGGGGAGTCACAAACTAAGCACCTTGCTTCGATTTCTTTTGATACTCATCACATAGGCTGATGAGAATGACCAGACGAATTAGTGACAGCATAGATAGTGACAGTGTAGATTCAATCAATAAAGACAGCTAGTCTGCTGGAGTGTCACTCTCTGATTTGTGAATTTTAGAATGCGACATTCGCCCTAAAAACATTACATAACCACTGGATCCAGCAAAGCCATGACAAACCGCCTTGGAATATTAGAACATCCCGAAAGTATAGATTTTCAACGTGGAATTTTCCCCTCCCTGTACTTCGAAAGCCCTCTACTTGGCTACAAAACGCTCGAGTGGCACTGTCATGCGATACTACCTCGCCAAAGCCACAAACTTTACATTTAGGTTGGATGACTGAAACTAGGCCCCCACTGAGGCTAAGTTTCGATCAGCCCAGGTTCCCTTCAGGTGACTTTATTGGCGGCCGACACAGGGCGTTCACATTATTTATTGCTCGGTCTGGCTCAAATCAACAATAAAAATATGTTTTTCCCATCCAACTACATTTTGTACACATAATGAAATAATAAATTCCCACTTCAATCTAAACTTCTTGCTCTTTCGCCAAACAATATTTGGGTTTGGTGCACACACAAAGTAACATACAAGCCGTCCAAAGCCTGGACAACAATCCTAGTCTCATGGCTGCAGCTGAGTCCACGAAGAAATTCATTACAGCTTATAGCAGAGCGAACAAGTATCCGCTGAATCTGCCTTCTTATGGCTCAAATAACGGCAGCCTCCTGGCGCATCGGAATTTGCTGCTAGAGAACGCTCCGTACCTCTTTCACCCGATTAGTGAAGTCCCTGTATTAGAACTAGAGGCTATTTTAAATCCAAAGGATTCAGGTGTGAAAATACACATTTCCAAACTAAATTAATATATACTGAGCTTAAACACAGTCACACTCAAGCAACTTAAAAGTGATGAAGATATCGCATCTTGGTTAACAGAACCAAAAAAGGACGGAAGCACGCAATCTTCTAGAGTTCGATGTAGATTTATGTAAGTTGAAATATAAGTCTAGACTCATTCTCTAAGCCTTAAGCTAATAGGTCATAGATTCTTGCAAGGTAAAAGCGGACAGTCAAAACTGAATATCTCGCTCGCGCACGCGAAAAGAATATTCACGTACTTCCAGGTAATGCCCAGCTATGTTGATTTTGTATCTGTTTTCAGTGCCCGGAGGACGGATGAATTCGATGTATCAGACATTAGATTCAGTAGCTTTCGTGAACGTGTCCGCCTGGCACCAGATGCCCAGGGACTAGACTTGCCACATCTAGGGGTGTCGGGGCGTGGTTATCAGCTAAGCTACAATCTGAAAGGCATAGTCAACAAAAGCAAGGAGAGTCCAAAGTGGTCCGCGGGTATTCATCAAACTAAATGGGACTGGTCTACACGCCAGGCCGTATTTCATCACCAATTTGATATGGGTCATGGAACTACGCTTTGGATATTGACTTCAGCTCGAAAATATCTACAAGAGAGAGTGCAAAAATTGGTTGGCCAGTCTGGTACTGTTCAATCTAGAGCTCTACAACAGGCTGGAAATGGTATCCAACCTAAAACGCCAAATGATGATGAAGAGGTAGAAGCGAGGATGGAAGATCGTACCTTCTCAACAGTCGAAGAAAGTTTCGTGGCAAGTCTCTCTGTTCACCTACTATTAGCCCAATACGCGAGCGAGGACTGGAGGGGTTACCTGAGGTGGCTAGAACAAATGCTTGAATCGAAGGTATGGGACTTTTATATTTCCAACGCCAATGATAACTGAGAACTAATAAGCTTTAGACCAAGGACGCTCTGATACATGAAAACTACAACCCGAACATGTTCGAACTCACATATACGCAGATAATGGAAGAAAGGGCCAATAAAGCGGCTATGACGTTAGATGCGAATTCCAAAGTCCTCCAGTCACTAGCAAGCTTCTACAACAACTTAATGACGAATCCGAACTTTGAGCTGAGAGATCATCCAGCCTGTAAGAGTGCTGTAGCAGACTTTTTAGTTCAACTCCAAGATTATATATACGATACTCAGATGTTTTCCGAGCGTGCTGTAACGTTATCTAAAATTACAGCTGATCGAAAGAGCTTGGTATGTTGAGCCTGTACTATTTGGATACATTCGTTCATTCGTTCCTAACCTTTAATTTATAGGTTCAAGAGCACCTACAAGCTCGTGCAACTGATCGAGTTGAGAAACTCACCAAACAACAACAGATGGAAGCTAAGATTATGAGGGTGATTGCAGTTCTTACTTTGATATATCTACCTGCTACCTTCGTATCAGTAAGTTGTTTTGCAACAACTAGTAGTAACCTTTAATACTTACACTGACACAACTTTCGAACAGACATTTTTCAGTACCGATGTCGTCCATTATCAAGTTGGGGATGACGATACTGGTAATAGCTCGACAGGTGTGACCCAGTACTCTTCACTTGCTATGGAACGGTGGGCCGAGGTCACAGCTCCTCTTACTTTGCTGACTTTCATTGTTGCTGCTGGTTGGTACTACTATTGGGAGCCCATGGTTCACAGCTTTAGAGCTTGGAGAAAAGGAGAAAATAATAAAGATCTGGAGAAAGTTGGGTAGCACATTTGATAACTTGAATTTAAACGATAGTCGGTGGAGGATAGTGCAGATGAAACTTCAATTGTATATTCGCTTCTTATTCGATAGACTTGTAAAAGTAGTTCATTAGGGCACGATAGAAGAAAAGCACCACTGCTAAATTTTGTTTGCAGGTTTTTTCCAATTCATCATAACGAGGTAGCTTATCTATCTATCTACACATATTTCCACATTACTCATATCACTTTTCCGATTGACTACAAAACTAGCATCCAAGAATAAATATACCTCAATCCAATGTTGAATCCACAAGATGCTATTAAGGACTTGTTCTTTTCAGCCACTAGAGAAGCCTTAATTTTCTTCTCCGCAATCTCGGGTTATTCAATTATCCGTGGTTGGCGGATCGATTTTGAACACGATTCTCGCTTGTTAGTGATACCATTAACATAGCAGCACAGGCTATGAATTTATCAAGATAAGTTTATATTTGATAACTATCTTAGATGGATCTTGTATGCTCAATTAATTAATTAATTGGGACTTGCTGCTTCAAAATGTAGAGAACCAAAGCTATATTACTCTTCACCACGTGATTGGGCCAAGCAATCTCCTTTCTTTTGTAGTCTCTAATTTCTCATATACTGCCTGTCACGATTATCAATGATCAGTTGGCAACCCAATGAATCTGGTGAGCTCCTTGGATTCAGGACTTTGCATACGTTACTGCAGAGTCCTGGAACCCCACTTCAGCTGCATCAGTCCTACATCGACCATCGCTTCTCATTCGCAGCCTCGCACTGCTCCGCGCCACACAACCCACCGTCTATGCTCACCGAGTTGATTGCCACAAAGTCCTGCGCAAGTCATTGCAAATCAACCCGCTCGGCCTCTCCCTCTGGTATGGCCCATGGACGGCCGCTCATTTCATTTCTTCAAATCACACATGATATACAAAAGTACCCCGGTTTTAGAATGCGTTGCCTCTGCCCGATGAAGAGCCGCCTGACGGAAGGGGGAAGTTTCATGGATTCTAATTTTGGATCGAAGCTGTTCTCCTCCAGACTAATTATAGTTTTGCAACTCTGCTGGGAAATAATAAAGACTAATTTTAGTTCCTCCTGATGGGAACTATACATATAAGGAACTCCCGAGCCACCTGGTTGCAAAGTTAATTCTGAATTTGAAGTGATCTATTGCTCACCAACTACGACTATTTTCAAACACTTCTTTTGGACCTCCAACTTCCACCTATATTCTATATCCTTCCTTCTAGAATTTTCAATCACCATAACCAATTTATTCAAAATCAAGAATTGCAGCAATTGCCTTTACTTGATTTGATGTAGGACTTTTGGTTATGCGGAATAGTCCCCTCAGCAAAGCCATACGGCTTGGCTGGATAGTAACCAGGACTTCAATATGTTCTCCACACAACAACCTCATTATCGTCAAAGATGGATACCGGATAAATTCCATAAGGCAACCAGTTTGCCTGGAGCCATCAGGACTATACATTCAAGTCCATGAGCGACTCGTTAGAACCTATGATGAAGGCTTTTGTATCGCACTAGTCTCATGGCCCGCTACCTTCACGAGGTTTACCGCTATGCCTCAGCTCGATTCCAGCAGTGCTATCTGCGTATCACTCGAAAATGAGAGCGATACGAAAGTCCTGCCACGTCGCCTGTCCGCGTTCTCTATCCCGAATTCGTTGACCTGATGTTGTTGGTTCAGGTGGGCAGGGATGGAACTTGATCAACACAAGGCTGTCGCGTCAGGCTTCCTGCAAGGTTGCTTTACCGAGTAGTAGCTGACCACCACCCCTTGAGATTCTGACCAATCTACTCCTCCATTGGCCTTGTTTACGAGTTCCACCTTATCAAGTATCGCCCAACCTTTAGCCATTGATTCTTCTACAAAGTCCTAGACTCGGTGAGAAATTGCATTCACACTAGAAACCGGGAGCACGTGACCAAGACCAGCGTCACAGTCAATTCTGCAGGAATTGGGCTGCCTGGATGAGGTGAGCCTTATAACAACCAAGTGGCAACATGAGAGTTTCAATAAAACAATTCTGGCAATAGCTTCATATCTTCCTAATTATCCTAAATTATTGCCCTACATTGTGTTGGTCTGATTTACCTAAGTACCATGTCGTTCCTTCGTAAGCGAAGTCGTAGCGAGTGCTCCATGAACAGTATGGATGACGATGCTGCTTCTCTGAGGAGGCAACGCAAGGAAGAGAAAAGCATTCGGAGGCACTCTGGGGAATCTTCTAACACACAAGTCACTGCTTCGGACTTTGCAACAGACGATTCCTGCGTGTAATTCTCTCCTCTCATTAGATTCATTTAGAAGACTAAACTATCCCTTAGGCTGCGCGATTTTCCCAAGCACAAATCAGCGCACCTCCAATTCCTTTCGTGGGTTGCGTACACGCGGAAATACACATTGCTTCCTATCACAGACGAGGAGCGACGAACCTGTCCGTTATTATGGTGTCGTGAAGAGTTCATCGACCAAGAAGCGATGCTTAGACACGTTTGGAACTGTGAGCATCTTGCAAAAGGTCTTTACTGGTGCTTCCAATGCCAGAAGCCAGAAACCGTTGGCAAGTTCAAGTGTAAACGGTGCCATGGCAGCCATTCAAAGACAGATCGCAGTGAGTTGCCCCAGCATTTGGCGAAGCTTTCATTAGCAAATTAATTCAGAATGATTGTTTTCACCTAAACTTTCAGTGGGCAACTTTCTGGGCTGTGAAGTGTTGCAAAATCTTTTATTATTGGTCTTTCTCTGTGCGATGGCGACTGATACCAAATCTTTGTAGTCGCGACAGTCGCGAGAAAGATGTTCTCTGCACTCGGATCCAGACGAGAGAGATGTTTATCACCTTCACCAAATAAAGCGCATCATCTCTCGAGAATATCAGAGGGCGTTGAAGAGCCCAGTAAAAAAGAATGTTCACAATTCAACTGGATTGGCAAGGACAAACGTCAATCACGGCCTCGGGACGAAGACTGTTCATCAATATTGCCAGAACTGTCAAATACGGGCATTTGTGAGATGGAAGCCGTTTATGTTTCTGAAATGGACGCCGACTGGCACTTTTCGCAAGAGCTTCCCAACTCTGAGGTGTCTAGGATTAGAAATGAACCTCACACCAATCTTCTGAGATCAAAGCATTCTACGACTTGGAGCTTCATCAGTAGTAAACCACCAACCCCCAAGCAAATCAGTCCTCGCAGCTCACGAGTAAGTGGAATTTACCAACACTGTCTTATGGCAGTGATTGACGTCATATTCATGTGAAATACTTGAGCTAACATTGGGATTTCGCTAGTTTGCTCTTCCTAAGCTCGACACTAGTGCAGTTGACTTGTCCAAAATTTCGCTGGGCTCCGATAATAGTTATGTTGAAAACCCTATGTCGGCAACTATTGTGTCCCCATTGAGTCCCACAGGTGGCTTTGATTTTGGTAGCTTGGGTGTAATTGATATATCGCCGACGGATAGCGAAGCAAGCGGGAAATCTCTCTTTACAGACTCCGGATATTCCAGTGCTACTTTCGAATCCTCGTGGAATGGCTCTGATATAAATCTTGATAGCATGTATCCAAACTCCAGCCAAGCGAGCAAGGGAAAAGGAAAAGAAATCTTTCCACCCCCAATAGACTATCTTGAAAGCGACCCCGAATTTGTCAACTCAAATTCGTCTATATGGGGCGCTGGTAATAATGATCTGGCGGTATTCGGTGCTACAAATTTGACGACTACACATTCTGCAGTACGATGCACATTTACAGAAGAGTCGCAATTTCTTTCGCCACATTGGTCAGATGCACAAAGTCTTGTCCGGTCATTTAATGAGGTCCTCACGGAACATCTCCAGCATTCGCGCAAATCACTTCAAGAAATGGCTCCCAACTCCATCACAAGAGAGTTGTTATCCCTTTCATCTTCATCTATCGTCTCAATTGGCTTTGGTGTCTTAGAGGGGCTCCTCCAAGGACGGCCTCCTTCCGCGGTCATGCCGCTTTTTGCCTTTACACATATTGCGTATGCACTAACGATCGCTATTGACGATGACAAATCGAGGGTTCAAACCCCGGAGTGGTTTCAAGATCTGCTTTCCATGCTTGACAATCTCTCCTCCGATAGACAACGTCAGACGTACACACAGATAGCGAGAGTAATCTGGCAACCAAGAGATGCGACTGTTGTGGCAGAGAATTCGGCTTGGGCAAATTCATCAATACAGTGTGAGAATAGGTTGGTTCAGGCTTGCAAGCACTTTCTTGACAGTAAGTTATCTCGGTATATATCTTTACACCTCGCTAACAGGTCCACAGTTCAAGAAAGCTTTGATTATCGCGCAAAGATGGCAGCAATACGGAGTGACATTCCTGATTTCAACTTTGTCCAAGAATCATTTGCTTGGACAACCAAGTCCCGTATTATCGATGAATTAATTAAGAATAACGCGACCGTGGCTTTCATCGAGGATGTTGCTAGCGTGGACAACAGACTAGCCCAAGGTCTTATCTTCGAGCTTCGCCAGGTGGAGTTAGAGCTAATTTGTGCTGGCAAGGTATGTTCTAATATTTCCTGCCAGAAATTCTAGTTTTAACCAAATTATAGCACGCCTCGCAATCAGAGACACTTTACCGCCGTTTTTTATCTCACGTGACAACTCTCTGCGATGCTCTTTATCACGAAAATCAAGGCATAAAGTCCCGCACACAACACCATCTTGAGGCGATATCTCGCACTCAACAGTTGCTTCCACAAGAAGAGGACATTGAGGAAGAGGACAGGAACTTCTCTAATGCGAGAGCTTACACAATACCTCAAGACGAGGGATATGGCACCATGGAAAATATGACAGCAGAAGATTTACAAACAAATATTGATACATTTAACTTCGATGCTGAACTGCCTTTTGATGGCAATACGGATTTTGAGGAGCTATTTGGCGTTCAATCCGGCACGACTACTCCATTCTGCAATGTACCGTTGCAGCAAATACAACACACCCAAATTCCATCATCGCAAAATACATACCATTCTGACTATCAAGCTCCTCCATCACGCGACCCCACACCTCCTCCCGAAAAGACCTCTGGTACTCAGACTCTTGCCATGGGATCGAAATACAGATGCCACTGCGGCTATGAGCCTGAGGGGGAAGAGAAATGGAAAGCGAGCAACATGGCGAGACATAAACGGATCCAGCATGCAACCAGAAAATATACGTGTGGGTTCCGCGGATGCAAAAGCACGTTCACAAGAAGTGATAACTTGAGAAGTCATCAAAGGGATAAGGGCCACGTGTTACTAATGGGGGTGAGTGGAGAACCTCCAGATGTGAATGCTGAGAGTGGGGAACGTGAAAAGAAGAAGAGGAGAGTTAGTGAGGAGAGGGAAAAAGGAGCGAGGAGCTGATTTTTAGAGGAGTTAAGTGGCGTGTACTATATGTTCATATTCGGAGTTGTGATACTTTTTGCATCTTGGGAGTTTAGGATGGGCTTGGGAATGGGACCTGAGCCGGAATGATACCACAAAACTGTCGATGGATTCGACAGACTTCTGATTTCGTGTAATAATAGCATGAGATAACAATATGAAAATCTCAAATTCCTACTAGATTTTGAACTTCTTTGAGTTATTTTTCGAGTGAGTGGTTTTTCTTTCGAGTGGTAAAGATTCTTGCACTGGTGTCGGCTTGTTGATGGCACTGAAAACTCAGCCTAATATTGAACGACAGGGAATGACACGTCTAGGCTAACCTAGAAAGTAATGGAAAGATCGTAAGTATCAAAATGGAGCTACTAGAGCTTATCAAAACAAGATATCGTTTCTTTTTCTTCTCCTTTTCGAGCCTGTGTTGAGTTACACTACAGTTTAAGAGCTGCTGCTACTGGCTCATCAGATTGATTGGCGGGAACAATGCGCCATATAGTGAGTGGACAAGGCGACCCGAACACAGCAGCTATCACCAGGAAAGCTTCTCAGTCTTTGCAATGGGAAAAAAGCAGTATGGGTACTCTCAATCGTTGTCTATATTATCCATAATGAACATCTGCCTTGCCTATCACACTAGCATCCGCCCTTTCCCCCCGTAGGACTGATGAACCATTTCAATCTTTATAATGCCTTCTCGGCTTAGTTTAATTAAATTTGTCTACCGAGCTAGTATCGAGAGAATTTGATTGACAAATGTTAGCGTAAGTTCTCAGCCCTGACCCTAGGTGGTCAGCCACCACCCATAGAGGCATATTCTTTACTTTTAAATTTTTTTTTTCCCTGTGTGGTATTACCAGGCCCCTGCATTTTAATCTCAAGGAAGGGAGTTGAAGTCAGGTCATTTCCAAGCCTCGATTCTAAGCGAGGTGAGCGGCAAATCCCTTCACAAGACAGCTACACGACAGAAGTGAAGATCGTACTTTATTTACGCTGACAGGGGTTTCTCATCGTTAAGACTTTTAAAAATGATACAATTTCTGATCCGTTCTTCCCAACTAACAGAACTCGGGTCGATCGAGCTCTGTATGGCCCAAAACATGACAGCCATGCGGTGTGGTTGCACTACTTCTCGGTTCCTGGACCACCTGTACGGAGCTATGTAGACGGCATGAGTTTAGTTGACATTGAATCTGCATTGGATCGCCGATGGAGAAAAAGTTTTCCTCACAGAAATGCTCAGCGAACAATCATCTAACGTAGCAAAAAGCGGTGTATCTCATTAATCAGATCTCCATACAGCGCAGGTAAAGTTACTAAAGTCGGCTCTTGGCTCTCGGTACGGACTTCTAAATCTTCATTTCTGTGCATTCTTCTAAAGAGAAGGAGCATTAAAGCCGCATTTATTTCCCTTTTGTGCGTGCTTGCTCTCATCCAAATAAATGAGTTCATTATCTCGTTCCACTTAATTAGCTTGTTCTAGCAAGCTGGAAAGCGTACAGGCTAGCCCCAAACATCTTTCTCAGCGCGTCTATGCTTTATTTGGAGCGGACTATCTGCATCAAATACGTCAAATCAAATCTGTGCTCATATGTAGCCTCCCGTCCAAGCTTTGTGGTTGATGAGTTTAAAGGTCAAAGAGTTTAAAGGTCAAAGAGCACGAGCTACGTATCTGCTCGTGGCCCGCAGGCCCAGTAATCAGTTTGGGGTATTGCAGTCGATGACGTGGTTTACTACGATAAAGAACCACATAATCTTAAGGGGCGTAAATCTAACACGCAGTTTTTATAAATCAAATATTTATTTAATTAATGCTGGAAGTATTTTAGCTCTTGAATAACTAGGAGAGGATAACTGCCCCAGAGAATACTATATTAAGTTAATGTTCAAAACAAACGGATTAAACTTTATGAATAAGTAGTTAAATATAAGATGGAACACTCATATGCGTGTGCTATCGGAACGAGGATTCAATAGATTCAGACCTACTGACACACCGTGATACCGCAGTGTGACTTTAGAAGATTTCTATTAATCCCTGGTCTTCGGGCAGGTCGATGCAGTGCGGTAGCATGTTATTCAAGAGCGGGATGGTATACAAACATCTCTTCGCATAATCTCAAGAATAAGTTGAGTAACTTGAAAGATACGGATAACAATCATAATTTCCATTATGAAATTTTCCATTTAAGCGTGCCCAATAGTTAGATATGTAAGTCATAGTGTCAGTACCTATTATACCACGAGGGCGTAGGACACAGACTGACATTACACTGCAGAGCTTACTCCGTCCTCATTTGCTAAAACTTGTAAAAGAAAATTTTGCGTGGTATATACGTGGATGTCACGCACGGGAAGAGAGCCAACAATAATCCATATAGGTGTCTTAATCACAAAATGCCCCTCGGGTAACTACCTACCATGTCATGAAAAGTAGTTGTATTTCCAAGAAAGATACGGCTCGTGGACCTCTGTCTAGTGAAACCCCAACAGTCCACTGAATTTGAAGTTTAAATACAACCGGGCCATCAACATCATAGCAATCCTTGAGCAAAAAGTAATCGACTTGGCAAGAAGTTGTTTAAATATAATATTCAACTCTCTGCCCATCTCTTTGTGCATTTTGATAAGATTTGTCGGCAAAAGACCAATGATCAAGAAGAAATTACCGTTTACTGATCTAATTGTTGAGGTATATCCATTCAACTAGCAGCGACAGACCTGTGAAGTATCAGTCATGTGCAGCCACGATTACCAAAACCAAAAGTAAACTACCCTAACCGCGCCTTATCGTCTCTGACTTGAGTGTCTTAGCATCTCGATACCTATTATGCCACAAAAACTGGAGAATGTCCAACCTCAATCATGCATAGAGCATCACTCCACGAACGAGAATCTTAGGATGGACCGCTTGAGCATGTTTGTTGATCAACACGACGAGGGTGAAAGGTTAGCGCTTGGACTACCCACAAATCGAAGGGATAGACTGGAGATGTTAAGGGACTGGGAAAAGGGGTGGTTCCAGGCTGAGAGCAAGGCCTGAGATATATGGGCACCGAGTTAGTGCTGTTAGAAGGAGTTGATTGCTGGAGGTTGTGGTGTTTGTGGTGTTTGTGGGGGATATTACCATCGTTCATCAATGTCTGTGACTGTTTGCGTATCAGAACTTGAAATCGGAGTTTTAGTTTAATTAATTAGTCAAGGTTATGCGATTTTCACCAAAATATAAAAGTATATTGTTCTTTGTTAATTTAAAACCTATCCTTCCACACCGTCTACATAGCCTAGGAAATTACGCGTATTTTTATTGATAAATTCGCTGAACCATACATCTACAGTGATGTTTTAATATCAGTAGGCTATGTTATTACCTCCTTACTTTGCCAAGTCGAGGGGGATTGGCGAGACACCGAGAGAATCCCGGAACACTCCGTTCTTCAAACGCCGATTACCATCTTTAAAACGTGAGTTTCTATTGACCATCTAATCTTCTTCTCCTCTCCAAAAAAACCAGGAAATCACCACGATAAATTTGAGCCCAGCAGCGATCCATAGCACTCCAGCAGCTCCAACCGTACTACGTGCCAGAACACCACCCAGAACAGCACCAACCAAGAGTAGCAGAGGTGCGGCCGCCCTACGATTTCTTTCGATATTTGTGAAAGCAAATAATTCCGCATCTGAGAACAAATCGCAGTAAATGCTCGTCAAGACAACACTGGTCAGAGAGTTGTACTTGAGTGCTCTACTCGTCACAGCTTGGCCACAACTTTGAAATGCAACCAACGCAATCGGAACGAGGACGCTCCAGTGAAGCTCATTTGTCGATTGTGGAACCCATGTCACAATTGATGCTGCGACAATGATCAAAGTCATTTGGGTCAAGAACGAGGCGCAGAGCACCCATCGCCGGCTAGGTGAGAATCGTCGATGGAATCGGCTGAAAAAGAAAGATCCGACACAGAAGGACACGAGGGAAGTACCAGATTTTATCCATCTTTTGGACTGGGTTGGTGCGCCTAATCCTAGACCGATATATACAGTATTTCCTAGTTGATAAGTGTAAGTCATCATAAAAAAGTGCAAAGCTCAAGAAACCTAACCTGTCTGCATAGAAACGAAAGAGCCCCAAGTTGATATCGAGGCACTGTCCAAAAGGCCAGTAATGATGTAGCACAACAGGAGCAGCACATCAGCCCAGTCACGATGGATGTTGGAATTCAGTTTGTTTCGCCAGCTAGATTTTGTGATTGTATGTCCTAATAGTGACTGTTCCTCGTCGTGTGATGAGCCCGTCCTAGGATTCGACGAGGAATTGTTGATGGTGTTATAGCCATTCGTTGTCGCCATGGTACAGCACAAGTCAATGTTGGGATTTGGAGTGCTCAAATCAAAACGAGGAAGCAGCCAGCTCTTGTCTTAATTGTCAGCTAGAATTGAACGTCTCGACATTTCAGACAAACTAAGGATGTATAGTTCCGGCATATGAGCTAGGTGGTGACGTCTCTAGCCTTTTCTAACTGTCATCATTTAATGTCCACCCCGCATCTCAATGCTACCGAGACACATCTGCACACTTTCGGGGAGGACCCCGTCCCACATCTAACATTGGCGGATGACACTCGGTTTTACTCGGTATATAATCAACGGGCATGACTCGGCATCTGAATCTGATAGCTCGTCGAATAAATGAGCAGAGAGTTTCCCCTGCAGCCGCGGGAAGACGGCAGCGTAATATTGGTTCCTCGACTATTTCATTTTCAAATCATGAGAACCTCTAGGGACTAATGTTCATATTTGAATCTAGTTACGTCAATTGTTTTTGGTGTTTATAACCTAGAAAAGTTGAAGGTTTTTGAACTGATATATTCTATCAAATTCACTCACTACCATGCAGTACTTCTACTCATTGCTACTTTTGAGCATTGGGCTGGGGGATTTTACAATCGCAGTTCCTATCCAGGATAGCCCTCGTCAGCGTTTCCTTGATGGCCAGAAGCTTCCCAATAAATTCTTTCGCACGACAACCTCTAAGCCATATACTCCAGGGAACAAGGACCCTCTCGACAAGGCAATTGACGCAATTGGTGGTGAATTGGATCCATTACCATGGCGCAATGGACATGGGGCTTCGGTTTTAGGACCATGGAATTGGGAACGTTCCAGGCAGAGTCCAGATCTTGTGCGACCACCAAGCACTGATCATGGAAATATGGCAAATATGCGCTGGAGTTTCGCGGACTCACATGTTCGAATTGAGGTAAGAGCCAGTATGGCAGTGAGACTGGTCTACTATTTACACGCATCTAGGAAGGTGGCTGGACTCGTCAAACCACTGAACGAGAACTAGGATCTAGTGTTGAGCTTGCTGCTGTGAACATGCGTCTTGACGAAGGAGTCATACGTGAACTCCATTGGCATAAAGAGGCTGAATGGGCGTACGTTTTGGAGGGAGAGGTACGGGTTACAGCAATTGATTACGAAGGAGGCAGCTTTTTCGACGACCTGAAAAAGGGTGATCTCTGGTACTTCCCAAGTGGAGTACCTCACTCTCTCCAAGGTCTTGGTGAGAATGGCACAGAATTTCTCATTGTCTTTGATTCTGGAGCCTTCTCTGAGGAGTCAACATTCATCTTAACAGACTGGCTAGGTATGCTCCCTCCAATCCCACTTCATGCATTCTGGCTAACCAATTATAGCACACACACCTAAATCTGTGATTGCAAAGAACTTTAATCTTGCACCAGAGGTCTTTGCTCATATTCCAGAGGGAGAAAAATACATATTCCAGGGATCCATACCAGGTACCATAGATGAGGAAAGACCGCGTGGGAAAGAGATAAAAAAGTCCAAGTATAACTTCACGCACAAAATGCTGGCCCAAGAACCGAAGAAAACGAGCGGAGGAGAAGTCCGTATCACTGACTCCAAAAACTTTCCAATCTCAAAGACAGTTGCTGCTGCCCATGTTCTTATTGAACCGGGAGCAATCCGGGAAATGCACTGGCACCCCAATGCAGACGAGTGGTCCTTTTTCATTAGAGGCCGTGCACGCGTCACGATATTTGCTTCTGAAGGAACGGCTCGTACATTCGACTACATGCCAGGCGATGTTGGCATCGTACCCCGAAACATGGGCCATTTTGTTGAGAATATCGGTGATGAGCCCATTGAAATGCTCGAGGTGTTTAAAGCGGATGAGTTCCGAGACTTCTCCCTATTTCAGTGGATGGGAGAGTCGCCGAAAAAAATGGTTGTCGACCATCTCTTTGCAGATGATCCAGAGAACGGGGAAATATTCTGGGACAAAGTTTCGAGCGCCAAGAAGGATGAGGTGACAATGCCAGATTTGAAATAAGAGCGGCAAAGGAGCAAATGAAAGAGGTTATTTTCAACGCCCCAAGATGACCATTCATCAAGGAGTAATGTTGCGTTGTTCTACTAGGAGGCAAATATTTTACTGTACTAGATCAATATGTTTGCTATTTAGATTGAATTCCAATACTCTTGTTATTTTCAGTTTTCGATCCGTGAGTGACTTCCTCTCGTGTTGGGAAGTGGGGGGTTGGTGGTGGACGCGTGGAAAGTGATGTATGATGCATGTACTGTACCTCTGCATATTGAGTGCCGGTGAGTGGTTGCCAATCAGCCCCCTTACTCTACTACTAAGATCGGCCAAGTAAGTCAAGCCTTCGCAAGCTTTTTGCGGGGTACCCTTTTGGATTGATGACCTGCAGATGATAGCAGTTTTCCCGATCAAGCCGAATGCACAACCATACCTCACCTTTCGCACCGAAGGATTGCATGTCCACTAGAAGGGAGCTCGGGGAGAACTGGGCAAGTAAACATTGGCAAAATTAGAGGTATCAAATATGTTTTTCTTCTCAGCATAGCAAGTGTCATGATTACTCATGGCAATGATGTAGAGCGGGGTGTCGTACTAGCGCCATAGACGTTATAATTCATTTGTGGACTGTACCCCGCAGCCAACATGCCGTTGCACTAGCCATTATAGCTCGATAAAGCCAGGTAACATATTCAACCCAAGGGGGACAGTGCCAACGACCCCTCACACTTTACTGTTATTCGGCAAGTCCAGACATTGTATCTTGGCGATTTAGCTTGTTGAAGCAGTAACAAACGCAAAGCTGACAGTCTTTGTCGGCACACTATCTATTAATACACCTTTTAAATCTCCAGATCTGCTTGCTTTTGGAAAGAGAGCCAGTTTACGATTAGAAATTGATCTGTCATTGGTTTTAAAGTCTTTATCTCTGTCGTCTGCAGGGTGCCAAGCAACTCGCTAAATCCAGGGGAAGTATACTCAGCCCTAGGGGGATATTAGATTAGAATTCATTAAACTGCATATTATAATGCTATTTTATTTATGGGAAACTTGGAGTATTGAGAGAGTTCTTCCTGGCCTAGTCAGCAACTTTCATCTCTGGATCATGTAATCCTATGGCGAGGTTGCAAACCATGGCTAGAGCACCGATTTCCTCATATCTTAGTCAGTAAAGCGAGATTTAATCAATTTAGAATCCCAAAGCTCAGGTCAGTTAAACTTTCAATTTTTAAATCAAATAATAACCAGCATCATAAGTACTTGCCGTTTGTATCCTTGAATATTAACCCCTGCTGTCCATGAAAACACCTTCCGCTTCTGATCACGCAGTGTGCACTAATAACACTAATAATAACTTGAACTTAAATCTTGAGTAGTAAGCCTAGTTAAGTTATTTGATAAAGTGTTATGTAAAGTGTACCAGGTGAACGAAGTCTATAAGGGTGGTGCTTAATAAATGTTACCGTACAAGCGCTTACCTGCATGCAACCGGAGGCAGCCATATCCTCTACCCAATGGTGAAATGCTTCTCTGTTACTAGTGTATGTGAATAGCCCTGGCTAATTGCCGAAGTTGAGCGAGAATACGCCGAAGGGTGGTAATCTTGGAGACCCCTCATCAGCTGGTCGAGTCTCTAGGATAGTGCAGAGAGCGGTCTTGAGGTAACAGCGTTGTTAATCGCGCTGAGTTATATAACTCCTAATGCGACTGTGGAGCTATCTAGACAGGCAAATCTTGAAGAGCTGTCAATATTATCCACCTAAATCTTGTCAAAAACAACATCGAAATTCAATAAAGAAATATCACTATCCAATCTATACTATGCCTTGGTTTGGTGTTGGCAACCGTATTGAGCAGCTCAAAACTGTCGTTGAAACCGACACCACCACTAACCGAGTCAAAGACTTTGTTGTAGATGGTGCACCCAAGCTACCATCAGCAGCAAAGTACTACCTTCTGGCTAAAGTTCCTATTGTGGAGTGGCTTCCTCGATATCATCCATCATGGCTCATCACCGACTTCATCTCTGGCTTGACCATTGGCGTAATGCTTATTCCGCAGGGTTTGGCGTATGCTAAGATTGCAACCATTCCTATCGAGAACGGTCTCTACTCGAGTTGGATCCCAGCGGCTGTCTGCGTTTTCATGGGAACATCAAAGGGTGAGTTCACCTCTCACGACTCAGTCTCGTTGAGCAGATACTGACTGAGAACTGGCACGTTTAGACCTTTCCACTGGACCTACATCCATTTTAGGTCTTCTAACAGCGGATATCGTCAAGGATCTCTCGGCTGAATATGGTATTGCTGAGGTTGCCAATGCCGTAGCTTTTATGGTGGGTATTTACTCTCTTGCTCTAGGGGTTCTTGGTCTTGGATTCCTCCTGGATTACGTTTCTGTTCCTGTGCTCACTGGATTTATATCTGCTACTGCTTTGATCATCGGAATGGGCCAAGTAGGCAACCTCGTCGGTCTATCTGATGTGCCAGACGGAGTGTTCAACATCATTGGTAATGTCCTCAGGCGTCTTCCTCACTGGGATGGTCCAACATGTGGTATTGGGTTTGGTACAGTGGCTCTCTTGATTGCTCTTGAGCAAGTCGGAAAACGATGGGGAAAAAGACATTTCATAATCAAATACATCTCTTCCAGCCGTGCCGTTATTGCTCTTGTCATTTTCACACTGATCAGCTACCTCGTCAACAAGGATCGAGGAAAGGATTTGCTATGGTCTATCAGTAAGGTCAATACCCATGGCATTATACCACCTAAAGCGCACAACACGAGTTTGATATCCAAAGTTGCAACTCGTGCGCTTGCTCCACTTGTCGCATGTACACTGGAGCATCTTGCCGTGGGAAAAGCTTTCGGGAGACGAAATGGATATACCATTGATCAAACACAGGAATTCAACTACCTAGGCGTTACGAATATCATCAATAGCTTTTTTGGAGCAATGCCAGTTGGTGGAGCAATGTCAAGAACAGCAGTCAACTCTGAGTGCGGAGTTAAGAGTCCTCTCAATGGAGTAGTTACTGCAGGATTTATCTTGCTGACAATTTATGTATTCTCCCCGGCTCTATACTGGCTACCAAAATCAACCCTCTCAGCTATTATTGTAAGTCTCATCTGTCTCTCCTATGAGAAAAGCTAACAAAATGTCTAGATTATGGCAGTTGTGCATCTGTTTGGGCCAGTCTCAGTCTTTTACAAGTTCTGGAGAGTTTCCTTTGCTGACTTTGTCGCTTCAATGCTTTGCTTTTGGATTACCATATTTGTTTCTGCAGAGACTGGCATCGAAACTGGCGCAGGCTTTTGTGTTGCTTGGACAATGCTGCGCTATGCCTTCGCCAAGCCTACTATAAGCGCTAGCACAGAAGAAGCTCCTCTATCGGCAAATATGCGCTCGAGAGGAAGCTTCGACAGTGCTCATGGTAGTCGTACTGAGTATGCTGGTCTGGATATACCAAGTGATTGTATATTGATAAGCTTTAATGACTCAATGTTTTACCCCAATGCAGGCCGCGGTAAGAGGGCATCTTTGGAGGCAATCCAGTTGGTCTATGAGAAGTTATCTGGTCTCCAGAGTGATGATCCTCGAAATCGGTCTTGGAGTGTTGGTCTAGAGAATACGGTGAAGAGAATTCGCAAAGAACGGAACATTGTTCCAAGGGATGCGCATCTCGCAGTTGTCATTTTGGACTTCACAAAGGTCTCATTTATCGATATGACAGCAATCCTGGCACTCGGGGAATTGAAACAGGATGTGAGGCTATACTCGGGTAAAGAAGTACAGTTTAGAATCGTTGGGTTATCGAAGAGTGTGCATGAACGTTTCTTGCGAGCAGGC
>Ga0247734_1000554_pt1 | contig 31944 bp, 24 predicted proteins | sample UWRJL103311B2_FD_180933 | JGI IMG/M metagenome (GOLD analysis project Ga0247734, IMG submission 180933) | Plant litter microbial communities from Arlington Agricultural Research Station in Wisconsin, United States - UWRJ-L103-311B-2 | ecosystem: Environmental > Terrestrial > Plant litter >...
AGCGTGGACGCTGGCGGTGAGGTTGAGGGCCTTTCCGGGGCTGGCGGCAAGGGCGTTGCGCAGCAGGTTCACGAGCGCCTGCGTCAGCTCGATCTCTTGGGCCTGGACAACGAGGTCGACGGGAACGGCCGGATTCTCCAGCCTGCCTCCGGCCGCCCGGGCCTCCAAGGCAACGATCTGGCAGGCCGTCCGTACCAGCATGGCGACGGAAACCGGCGAAGGCTCTTCCACGTCGCGGCCACCGAACCGGCGCAGCCGGCGCACGAGATTGGCGAGAGCGCGGGCTTTGCGGTCGACGAGGTCGGCGCTGGCGACGGTGTCGGCGTCGAGGTGCGCGGTCACCGATTTGAGGTGGGCGGCCTCGATCGCGAGCGTCGAGAGGGGCTGACTGATTTCGTGGATCACCGCCACCGACATGGCGCGCAGGGTTTTGAGCCGCTCGGCCTGAAACAATAGTTTGTTGCGCTTGTCGAGCAGTGCGCGCGACGTCTTTTGCGCGTCGGCAAAGCTGCCCGCCAGCCATGTGACGAGGACCACGGCGGCCAACCCCAGATGCAACTCGAGGCGCCGGCTGTCGTCGAGCGATCCGGCGGAGTAAGGCAGAAACACCGCGACCTGCGCAAGGATCGCGAACCAGGCCGAAGTGCGTCCATGACGCAGCCCGATCCAGGCACCCGCCAGCAGGCTGGGGATCGGCTGGGCGCCGAGGCCGGCGCGCCACAACGCCGCCGTCAGCAGCAGGCAAAGCGCCATGACCAGCACGTCCTCCAGCAGCGGGCGCATGGCAACGCGGGGCAGGCGACGAGGGCGGAACGATCCGTCGTGAAGCGCGGCAACCCAGAGCAGCAGCGGAGAAAGGACAAGGATGCCGAGCAAATCGCCCACCGCCAGCCCGGTCAGCGAGATGACGATGTCGGTTCCGATGCGATAGCGCCCCGCATCGGCCGGCAGCCAGGCTTCGAAAGGCACCACCATCAGCGCGTTGAGTGCAGGCGCGGCAACGGCAGCAAGACCAAACATCATCGGCGGCAGCGCCAGCGTGTCGTCGCGGTTCGTCGTCAGGCGCCGGACCGCGAAAATGGCGAGACCGCAGGTGAAACCGGGACGGGCAGCGCCCGTGATCGCCTGAAGGGCATCGGGTCCAACGAGCGCGAAGACACCAACTGCGCCGTCAGTCAGCACTTCGGTGAGCATCAGCCATGGCGTCAACCTTGTGCCACTGTTCCACAACACTGCGAAGCGCAGACCGGCAGCCGGATACCAGAGCGAGAAGAATCCCGCGCCGCCCCACGGTCTGGCAATCCAGTGCAGCAGCGCGAAAGCGAACGCGTAAATCGCCAGTAACGCCGCGTCCGCAAGGTGAAGCCTGAAGGTGCTGAAGGAACGGAGCAATGTCGCGGCAATCATCTTTTGCCTGTGCCCGGATCGTGTTCGCCGTGGAACCCGGATTATTCACGGACCTACGCTGTCCACAGGATCCGGAAACGACGACAGGTGGCAGCGACGGTCAGCCCGGATATCGCTCTTGCCGCATTAATTCGCGACCTTCACGAATAAGTCCCAGATCCCGCCGATCTCGACCCTTTGTGGCCGTTTCGCAGCCGATTTTTCGTTCCTAGGTGCGGCCCGTCGGCTTTCCCTTTCTGGATACCGAAGAATGGCCATACAGAGCATCGCGAGTTTGTGGCCGAAGGGTGACGTCCGGTACACGGTCTGCGATACTCGTCTCTTCTGTAGCTTCAATGCAAGCAAAGAAGCCTAAACAAGGCGCGATGGCCGATCTTTCGAAGACTCTCTCGAAAGCAGCGCGCCTCGTCCGCAAGGGCCGCCCGATGTCGGCGCTGATCGCCATGCGGGGCGGGTTGAAGCCCCCGGCACCCGCTAAGACCAGGTCCCCTGAGGACCTGCTCAGACGTGGCATGGAGCCCGTGCCGATTGCACGTCTGCCAGCATTGGAAAAACTTGCGAACATCCAGTTTTCCAAACCAAACGGGTCCAAAAGGTAATGCGACGCATTTACAGTTCCACAGGATGGTTCTGCAACGGCTATCTCGCGCCGCGTTGACCGGGCCGCAATGTGTTCTGGCGCATGATGCATATAGTCGTCCTGGTGAGGCGGCGGACAACACGGTTGCCATAGCCACGTGCGCTTCGCTAATCCGCCATGATGGACGACCGTTCGAATAGAGGCTGCTGAGCCATGCTGCGCCCTTGGCAGATTAGCCTCAGCCAGCGCATCGACGCCGCGCGTTCCGAGCCCGTTTATATGCAGATCATCCAAGCGGTGATCCGCGATATTGAGAGCGGGCGCCTGATCTCCGGCAGCTACCTGCCGAGTAGTCGCGAACTCGCGGCCGGGCTCGGCGTCAATCGCAAGACGGTGGTGCTCGCTTACGAGGACCTGATCGCGCAAGGTTGGCTGTCGTCCGCAGGCACGCGCGGCACGATGGTTTCGACCGCGCTGCCCGACCCGGCGGGGCCTGCCGCTCCGGAAGGGGGTGAGGCATCCGGTCAAGCCGAGTATCGCTTCATCCACGGTCCCGAGCATCCGCTGGCGCTGCCCGAAGGACCGGGCGCCAAGCTGGATGAGGGCGCTCCGGACGGGCGACTGTTTCCGGTCGAATTGCTATCGCGCGCCTATCGCGGCGCCGCCCAGCGGCTCACCCGCGCGAACGGGCTGCAGTACCGCGATCCGCGCGGCGCTCCGGCCTTGCGTGAGAGTGTCGCGGCGATGCTCAAGAGCCAGCGCGGGTTGCCGGTGACTGCGGACAACATCTGCATCACGCGCGGCAGCCAGAACAGCATATTCCTTGCCGCCAGCCTGCTGATCCGGCCCGGCGATGCCGTGATCGTCGAGGAACTGACGTACGAGCCCGCCGTGGCCGCCTTCGCCGCGCGTGGGGCGAAGATCGTGGCGGTGGGCCTCGACCATGACGGCATTTGTCTGGAGGACGTGGAAGCCGCCTGTCGCCGAGACCGGGTGGCGGCGGTGTTCGTGACGCCGCATCACCAGTTCCCTACCACGGTCGCATTGCGGCCCGAGCGGCGCCTGCGCCTGCTCGACCTCGCGCGCCAGTTCGGTTTCGCGGTGATCGAGGACGATTACGATCACGAGTTCCATTTCGCCTCGCAGCCGCTGCTGCCGATGGCGGCGTATGCGCCGGGGCGGGTGATCTACGCCGGGTCGTTGTCCAAGCTGCTGCTGCCTGCCTTGCGCATCGGCTACATCGCGGCGCCGGTCGAGGTGATCGAGGCGCTGGCGCACATCGTCTCGCTGGTCGACGGCATGGGCAACACTCTGACAGAGCATGCCGCAGCCGAACTGATCGACAGCGGCGAACTCAGTCGCCATGCTCGCAAGGTGCGGCAGATCTACGCCGGGCGCCGCAGCGCCTTCGCGCAGGCGCTCGACGACACGCTCGGCGACAGGGTGAGGTACGAGATGCCGCCGGGCGGCCTCGCGTTCTGGCTACGCTTTGCATCCGACGAAATTCTCGACCGGATCGAGGCCGGGGCGGCGGGCGCGGGGCTGCGCTTCGCGTCATCACGCTCGTTCCAGACCCGCGCGGACGCGACGCGCGGATTACGGATCGGCTTCGCCAGCCTCGACGAACGCGAAGCGCGCGGGGCGCTGGAAGCGCTGCGCCAGGTACTGGATTGACCCTGCTGGATTAACGGGGCTCGTTGGCTTCGCGCATCGCTGCCGTCAATTCCGGGTCAGCATGCCCCGCGAGGATCTGTGCCAGGCTCTCCGGCCGCTCGTCCTGACCCAGCTTGAACGTCGCGTCGCACGCCAACACCCTGGCCCTGAAGGCGATGATGTGGCGGCTCATCGGCTCGTAGCGTTCGCCCATGGCGGCCACGGTCCAGCGATCCGGGCGATCGCCTTCCATGTGCGCGATCAGGCGGTCGAGCGCCTCGCCGTTCTGTTCGGCGGCGAATTCCATTTCCACCTCGAGCCGGGCGACGGCGTAGTTCCACGTCGGTGCCCATTGCGGCTGGGTGACCAGTTCGGGGGAGATGTAGCCTTCCGTCCCCTGGAACAACACCAGCGCGCGGGGGTGTGCCTTCAGCGCCTCGACTTGCGGGTTGCGCAGCGCGAAGTGGCCAACGAGGGCCGCGACGCCGCCCTCGTCGTCGAGATCGGCGACCAGCGGTAGCGGTGTCGCGTGGAACGCGGGCGCTGCGGACACCACCCATGCAAGCGGATGACGAGCGACGAGGGCCGCCACTTCGGCGGCGTTTCGCGGGGACCAGGCGCTCATGCCGAAGCCGCCGTGAAGCGCTCGCGGCCGCCCACGAAGGTGCGCAGCACCTCGACCTTGGGCAGCTTTTCCGGATCGATCGCGGTGGGGTCGGCGTCGAGCACGGCGATGTCGGCAAGGAAGCCGGGCGCGATCCGGCCCAGCCGATCCTCCTGAAAGCCCGCATAGGCATTGGCCACCGTGTAGGCATGCAGCGACTGCTCCACGGTGACTTTCTGGTCAGGCAGCCAGCCTTGCGGGCTCGCACCGTCGATGGTCTCGCGCATGACGGCGGCGTAGATACCCTCCATCGCGCTCAGCGGCGCGACCGGCCAGTCCGAGCCGAACGTCACCGTCGCGCCGCTGCGCATCAGCGAACCGAAGGCATACGTGCCGTTCAGCCGCTTCTCGCCGATGCGCTTGACCGCCCAGCGCCCGTCGTCGACCGCGTGATAGGGCTGGACCGAGGCGATCACGTTCTGCTTCGCGAAGCGCGGGATAGTGGCGGGAGCAATATGCTGCGCGTGCTCCACGCGGAAGCGGCGGTCGCGCCTGCCGTTAAGCTGCTCCATTTCGGCGTAGAGGTCGAGAATGTCGTCGTTCGCCTCGTCGCCGATGGCGTGGACGGTGACGTGCAGGCCGGCGCTGTCGGCGGCGATAACCTTTTCGCGCAGTTCGCCCAGCGGCATCACGCGCACGCCGCGCGTGTGCGGATCGTCGGTGTAGGGATCGTGGAACAGCGCCGTGCGCGCGCCAAGCGAGCCGTCCACCAGCGCCTTGACCCCGCCCCAGCGCAGCCAGTCGTCGCCGTGTCCTTCGGCCTTGATAAGTGCGGCCACCTTCTCCCAGTCGCGCAGCGGCAGGAAGTTGTAGAAGCGCATGTCCGGTTCGCCCTTGGCGCGCAGGCGGCGCAGGGCATCGAAGCAGTCCCAGTCGAAGGGATCGGGCACATGGACCTGCGCGAAGCCGTGCTTCAGCCCGTGGGCGATGCCGCCGCGCAGGGACGCTTCCAGCTGCGGCGGGGTCAGCGGCGGGATCACCCGATCGACCAGCGCCTTGGCGTTGTCCTTGACCACGCCGGTCGGCTCGCCCTTGTCGTCGCGCACGATCACGCCGCCCTCGGGGTCGGACGTGTCGCGGGTGATGCCTGCCAGCCTGAGCGCCACTGAGTTGCACAAGTAGCTGCAGGTCAGTCCGCGGCACAGCGACCGGGGTATTCGGGCTCACCGCATCGATCCACTCGCGCGTGGGAAGCTGGCCGCCGAGGCGCTGCTCGTCCCACGATCCGCCGAGCAGCCACTGACCGGGCGCGGCCGTCACTGCGGCGGCGATCCGGGCGACGAACTCGGCACGATCCTTCACGCTGAGCAGGTCCGGCCGGGTGAGGGCGTTGGAGCCTATAAGGAAGTGGGTGTGATTGTCGGTGAAGGCTGGCAGCGCGAAGGCTCCCTTGAGGTCTATCACCCGCGTCGAGCGCGCCATGCGTGCCCTGACCGCGTCGGCGCCCACCGCTACGATGCGGTCTCCGACAATGCCGATGGCGTCGGAGCGCCCGCCCGCGCCGCCGGTCCAGACCGAACCGCCGACCAGCGCGACGTCGAGCTGCCAGGCATTGCGTGCGGCACCGGCAGCGAAGGCATGCCGCGCCAACGCGGCTGACCCCAGCAGAGCCGCGCTCGAACCCAGAAATCGACGACGATCGAACATGACGCTCCCCTTGCCAGTGCGTGTTGCCTGTGCGTGCAGATGCCCCATTCGCCTGCACGCCCGGTCCCGCCAACATCCAATACCACACACGATCAAGGGACCAATGCGCGGGCTGGCCCCTTCCACTGGTCCCCGCATCGCTGCCGGGAATTGGTCCCCTCGACTTCCTCAAAGTGGATGTTCCTCCCGGACCGCGCATGCGCTTCACCCATTTTCAGCCGCGAGGCCCAGCCTCGTAGCATTGTCAGATCGTCCCCGAGGGCGACCGCGAACAGGGATACATTGATGGAACAAATTTTCCGCGCACGCCGCCGGTCGATTCTGGCGGGCACCGCGCTTGTCGCACTAAGTATGCCGGGCTGTCCGGCGTTCGCCCAGAACCCCCCGCTAGCAGGCGAAGATAGCGCTGCAACGCCCCAAGGCGACATCGTCGTCACCGGATCGCGCATCGACCGCCCCGGCTACGAATCGCCGACGCCGCTGCTGCACATGTCGCAGGAAGACCTGCAGGTCGTGAGCCGCACCAACATCGGCGCGGCGCTGGCCGACCTGCCGCAGTTCAAGGCTTCGCAGTCGCCGCAGACCTCGGGCACTAATGCGCAGGCGGGCCGCTTCCCGATCAACATCCGCGGCCTTGGCGAGACGCGCTCGCTGGTCCTAGTCGACGGACGCCGTCTGGTCAGCGACAACGATCTCAACACCGTGCCCTCGATCATGGTCAAGAGCGTGGACATCGTCACCGGCGGCGCTTCGGCCGCGTGGGGTTCGGACGCGGTCGCGGGCGTTGTCAACATGATTATCGACAGCGAGTACGAAGGCGTGCGCCTCGGCGCCGAGGGCGGCATCTCGTCGCGCGGTGACGCGGGCCAGGTCAAGTTCGAAGGCAAGTACGGCACCAGCTTCGCAGGTGGCCGGGGCCACTTCGTCATCGGCGGCGAATACCTCAACAACAAGGGTATCCCCCGCAAGACCGACCGCGAGAACACCGGCCGCTTCGCCATCATCAACAACACGCTGACGCCTGACGTCGGTTCGGCCACGCGCCTCGTCGGAGGCTATGTCACCTCGGGTCCGGCCAGGCTGCGCGGCATGGGCTTCAACCCCGATGGCAGCCTGCGCACGCCCGACATCGGCACCATCGTCGGCACCAACATGGTCGGTGGCGAAGGAACTTCGGATGACGACCGCAGCCCGCTGATCACGCCGCAAAAGCGCTACACGGCGATGGCCAAGGCGTCGTTTGAGCTGACAGACACGCTCAAGCTGAGCGCGGACCTGCGCTATTCGCGGTATTACAACAGCTATACCTGGTTCGGCGATCACACCAGCAGCGTGACGATCCAGGCCGACAACGCCTTCCTCAGCGACGAGGTCAGGCAGATCCTCACTGACGCGAACGCCCGCAGCTTCACGATGGCGCGCTACAATGCGGACCTTTCGTACAGCACGATCAACCTCGACCGTCGCAGCATCCAGGGCACGCTGGCCCTCGACGGCAGCTTCGGCGACGGGCGCTGGCGCTACACGGCCTATTACAGCCATGGCCAGTACCGCAACAAGATCAACACGCCCGGCTTCCTGATCGCGAGCAACTTTGCCAACGCGGTGGATGCGGTGATCGATCCCGCGACCGGCCAGGCGGTGTGCGGCTCGGGCGCGGCGGGCTGCGTGCCGATCAACCTGTTCGGCGAAGGCGCGCCCTCGCAGGAGGCGATCGACTACGTCACCGGCACCCCGCGCTCCAACAGCGTGAACCGGCTCGACACCTACGGCGTCTCGCTGCGCGGCGAGCCGTTCGAGCTGCCCGCAGGCCCCGTCTCGATCGCGATCGGCGCGGAAGGGCGCAATCTGGAGACCAGCTCCAAGATCGGCGAACTGGATGCCGCCCGCGCCTTCTCGACGTTCTACTTCACCTCGCTGAAGGGCAAGTACGACGTGAAGGAAGCCTTCGGCGAAGTCGTTGTGCCGGTGATCCGCGACGTGCCTCTGCTGCGCAAGCTGGAGCTGAACGGCGCCGTGCGCGTGTCCGACTACAGCACCACCGGCAGCGTCTGGTCGTGGAAGCTGGGCGCCACGAACGAGTTCCTGCCCGGCGTCATCGGCCGCGTCACCCGTTCGCGCGATATCCGCGCGCCCAACATCAGCGAACTCTACTCCAACCGCACGGTCAGCTATGTCGGCGTGATCGATCCGCAGTACACCGGTGACGGCAGCCGCAGCATTCTGGTCTACGGCGGCGGCAATGCCTCGCTCCGCCCTGAGAAGGCCGATACCTGGACCGCGGGCATCACCGCCGCTCCGATGCGCGGCCTGACCGCCTCGATCGACTACTTCAATATCTCGATCAAGGATGTCATCACCAGCATCGGCGCGCAGGTTCTGGTCGATCGCTGCAACAGCGGCAACGCCAGCCTGTGCGATTACATCACGCGCGGTAGCGACGGCAGGATCGTCAGCGTGGCCTCGTCCTCGGTCAACCTGTCGGAGTTCAAGACCGACGGGATCGACGCCGAAGTGGCCTATACGATGCCGGTCAACAACGACGCCAACGGGCGGGTGACCTTCCGCCTCGTCGGCACCTGGGTGAACCGCTTCACCACCGACGACGGCGTTACCAAGGTCGACTACGTTAAGTCGCAAGGCTATGCCTTCGTCAACGGCGTGCCGCGCATCCGCGCCAATGCCTCGGTCGGCTATGCGAGCGACGGCTTCAGCGGTCTGGTGCGCGCGCGCTACATCTCTGCGGGCCTGTGGGACGGCACCCGCCCGACGATCACCAACGGGCGCATCCCGGCCTATACCTACATCGACCTGCAGCTCAGCCAGAAGGTGCCGTTCGGCGACGGCGGCAAGTACTTCGAGCTTTACGGCAACGTGTCGAACCTGTTCGACAAGGGTCCGCCGCTCTACTCGAGCTTCTCGCCGTACTACGACGTCATCGGTCGCTACATGACCGTGGGCGCGCGTCTGGAATTTTGACGCGAAAGCGTGAGGGCGCAAAGAAAAGGCGGCGGGTTCGATACCCGCCGCCTTTTTCATGTCCGCAGATCACGATGGGCCTCATGACCTACCAACCACCTTCGTCATTGCGAGCGTAGCGAAGCAATGACGAAGGTAGGGGGCCGCGCGCCGCGTCAGTACTCGAAGAATGCGGCGTTGCCCTGCTTCTCCTCGAACGCCGCCGCCGTGCTGATCGCGCGGGCGACCTCCCGCTTCGACATCCCCTCGAACCACTGCGCGTCGCGGCGCTGCATGCGCGGCCACTGCTCGTTGAGGGTTGCGGCTTCGTAGAGGCGGCCGTTCTGCATCACCAGCGACAGCGAACGGGTGTTGCGGATGTCCGCCAGCGGATCGCGGTCCAGCACCAGCAGGTCGGCCAGCTTGCCCGGCTCGATCGAGCCGAGATCGAGCGCCCGGCCGATCACCTCCGCCGAGCCGATCGTAGCCGCCCGCAGGATCTGCGCGGCACTGGCCCTGCCCGATGCCATGGCCTCCAGTTCCCAGTGGTAGGCCAGCCCCTGCACGACGCCGTGCGCACCGGCCCCCAGCAGGCCGCCCATCTGCCCGACGTCGCTGGCCTGCTTGGCGAACAGGGCGAAGCCCTGGTCGTCGGCGCGGTTCCACTGCGCCGAATCGCGCTTGCCCGCGAAGACAAATTCGGGAACGAAACGGCTCAGCTTTCCGTCGAAGTCCTCCTGATGGCCCGCCGTCATCGCACCCAGCGGCCCCGGCGCGCCGTAGAGCACCAGCATCGTCGGCACCGTCGAGATGCGCGATCGCACCAGCATCTGCTTCAGGTCGTCGTGGATCGGCGCGATCGGCAGGCTGTGTTCGTTGCCGGCATAGCCATCGAGCATCTGCGTCAGGTCCAGCCGGTAGTCGCTGGCGCCTTCGGTCGTGGGCATCAGCCCCAGCGCCTGCGCGCCTTCGATCAGGTGCCGCCGCTCCGCCCGGTCGCCGACCATGTACTCCTTGATGTTCGGCGTGCGGTAATAATCCGAATAGCGCCGCAGCGTGGCGATCGCTTCCTCGCGGCTGCCCATCGGGCTGTTGCGGAATACGCCCTCGCCGGTGGAGAAGGCGCGCTCGCCCACCATCAGCCCGGCGTCGATCATGTCGGCATAGCCGAATACGTCGGGATCGAACGTCTGGACGTCCAACCCGGCGGTCACACCGTAGGCGAGGTTGGCGGAGAAATCCCAGTGCCCGATGTCGAGGATGCGGCGCCGCGTCTCGAACCAGTGGGCATGGGCATCAATGAAACCGGGAAGGATGAACTTGCCGGTCATGTCGCGCACCTGAGTGCCGTTGGGTACCTTTATGGTGCCTCGGGGTGCCACTGCGGCGATGCGATTATCGACGATCAGGACGTCGGCATTGTCGATGACCTGATCGGCCTTCATGGTGATGACTTTCGCACCGCGCAGCAGCAGGCTGCCCTTCGGCACGTCGCGCGGGAGCACGACGTCCATCGCAATTCCGCCCGCCCGCTTCTCGATCGCGGCAGGGGCACCGGCCTGTGCGGCGCTCACCGGCAACTGCCGCACCGTCGAACCGACCGACCACAAGAGCGAGCGCATGTCGGGCGCCCAGTCCATGTAGTCCGCGCCGATTGCGGTGATCCGCCGCGCTTTCGCCGCAGGATCGGTGACGGTGACGGTTGGCGCCGCGCCATCCTTTGCGCCGGGCACAGGTACGAGGTAGAGCTGCGAAGCGAGCCGCACCAGCGCCGTGCGGCCATCGGCGCTCAGCTGCGCGTTCTTCAGCGGGGCGGGTGTATCGAAATACTGGCTGTCAGGCCGGGCGATCAGCTTGACCAGATGCTTCGCCGGTTCCCCGGTATCGACCGCGTGCGAGGAAATCCAGCCATCGGCGTAATAGCGCACGCGCGCCGTATCGGGATCGCGCCGCAGGTCCATCGCGGCGCCGACATCGCCAAGCGCGCGCATCTCGCCGCTGTCCACAGGCACGCGCACCAGCGTTGAAGGCATCGGCCCGAGGCTCTCGGCGGAGCGGTAGAGCCGGTCGTGCTGGCTGGCGGAAAATGCGACCACGTCCCTGCCTCCCGCAAGGAACAGAGGTTCGGAATAGAACGCAGCCTGCGCCGTGATCCGGCGGGGGGCGGTCGAGCCGTCCGCCGCCGCGACCCAGACGTGGCCGCCGTCCTTCGCGGTCCAAGTGACGTACGTGATGAAGCGTCCGTCATCGGACCAGCTGGGCTGCCATGCGGCGCCCGGCACGTCGAGGCGGCGCGGCTTCGCGCCCTTGCGGTTGGCGGCGAGATAGAGACGGCCTACGGCGCCGAAGACCACCTGTTTGCCGTCCGGCGACAGGCGCGGGGTCTGGATCACGCGGACGTGGACCGGGCCGGTGTCGACCCGGTGCTGGCGGCGCAGAGGCAGCGGCATTTCGTACCGCACAGGCGCCTCAAAGGGAATGTCGGAGACGGCGCCGTCCGAGGTGCTTATGCGCTTAAGCCCGCCTTCGAGGCCGAGGACAATGCTGCGGTCATCGGAGGAGAAGACCATGCGCGGCATCAGATCGACGTAGTACCCGCCGGACTGCCCGTCCGGATCGAGGGGGCCGTGTAGCAGGCGGTCCGTACCATCGGTCAGGTCGTGCAGGCGCAGCACCGTGCGTTCGTTTTCCCGCGTCACGTAGGCCAGCAAGCGCCCATCGTGCGAGAGTACCGGCCGCATCCCACCGCCAGGCGTGGTCACGACTTCGTGCTGTGTCCGGGTGGCGAGGTCTAAGCGAGCGATGGTCCAGTGGGGCAGGGCGCCGCTGCTCCATGTCGTGCCCACCTTGGTCGCGTAGTAAAGGCTCCTGCCGTCGGGGGAGGCGACCACGCCCATCGCGTTGCGCCGCTGGGGATGCGGATCGTCGCCATGGGGCTGTGCCTTGACCAGCACGTCCGACTCGCCGGTCGCGACGTCGAAGGACCACAGCTCGAATGCCAGCACGCCCCATATCATGCGCGAGACGTAGAGCGTCCGGCCATCCGGCGACCAAGCCGGAGAACCATAATGCGGCGCGCCGCTGGTCTCCTGCGAGACACGGCGGGCATTGCCGCCGTCAGGGTCGGCGATCCACAGGTTCTCGCGCCCGTCGCCGTCGCTGACGAAGGCGATGTGGCGGCCGTCGGGCGAGAACACTGGCTGGGTGTCGAACGCGGTGCCGGTCATCACCGCCTGCGCCTTGCCGCCCTCTGCCGGAAGGGCGTAAATGTCGCCAAGAAGGTCGAACAGGATGGTCTTCCCGTCCGGCGAGAGGTCGAGCGCAGGCCAGGTGACTTCGCGGGTTTCGTATTCGATGACCCGGCCCGTCAGCGGCGGCAGCGTGCCCGCCCAAGCAGAAGGCGCCATGGCCATTGCCGCACATGCCAGAACCGCCGAACCTGCCAGCCACTTGCTCACCGCGTCACCTTTTCACAATTATCCATGACAGGTGCATCGCGCGTTGGTGTCCGGGGTGAAACATCCAGTTCCCTGCAGCTCGACGGGTCCACTCCGGCGATAATTGTCACACGGTGCTCAGCAGCAGGCTGGTTTCGCTGTTCAGCACGCCGTCGATCATGCGTACCTGCCGCAGTACGCGGTCGAATTCGGAGAGACTGCGCGTGCGGATGTCGGCGACGAGATCCCAGTTGCCGTTTGTGGTGTGCAGCGTCTGGATCTCGACCATGCCGCGCAGTTTCTGGATCGCCTGCGTCGTCGACTTGCCGGTGATCTCGATCATCATCACCGCGCGTACTGAGAGGTCCTCGTAGTCGTCGCGAACCCGGATCGTGAAGCCCAGCAGCGTCCCGGTATCGATCAGGCGGTCCAGCCTGCTCTGCACGGTGCCCCGCGCCACGCCTAAAGCATCGGCCAATTTCGACAGGGAGGCACGGCCATCCGCCCGAAGGTGAGCGATGATCCGGCGATCGAGGTCGTCAGGGCTGAACTTGGCGGAAGAGGACATCGCGGGTGATCGTGATCTGAGCAAATTGTGCAAATGGACTGTGAAAATTGTCCAAAGTTAGTCCATTTGCAAGGCGGTATGGCAATTTTTACCAGCAGAGCATCACCCTAAGATCGTCTGGCTAATTCACCATCAGGGATTCCAGACCATGGCACCGCCGCCTTCCCCGCTTGCCTTCATCCCCTTCGTCAGCGTCGAGAACATGATGCGCCTCGTCCATCATTTCGGGATCAAGACGGTGCTGCACGAACTGACCGACGCGATCGAGGCCGACTACTTGCGCTGGTCCCTGTTCGAGAAGGCGCCGCGGCTCGCCTCGCACTCGCAGGAGGGCGTGATCGAACTGATGCCGACCTCGGACGGGGATGCCTATGCCTTCAAGTACGTCAACGGCCACCCCAGCAACACCGCAAAGGGCCTGCAGACGGTCGCGGCCTTCGGACTGCTGGCGCGGGTGGACACCGGCTATCCGTTGTTGCTCTCCGAGATGACGCTGCTGACGGCCCTGCGCACCGCCGCGACTTCGGCGATGGTGGCGCGCCGTCTCGCGCCTAAGGAAGCGCGGATCATGGCGATGATCGGCAACGGTGCGCAGGCGGAGTTCCAGGCGATCGCCATGAAAGCCATCGTCGGCATTGAGGAAGTGCGCCTCTACGATATCGACCCGGCAGCCACCCGCAAGGCCGTGCGCAACCTGCAGGAGTCGGGCCTGCGGGTCGTCGCCTGCGAAACCTCGCAGGATGCCATCGAGGGCGCGCAGATCATCACCACCTGCACCGCCGACAAGGCCTATGCCACGATCTTGTCCGACAACATGGTCGGCTCCGGCATCCACATCAACGCGATCGGCGGCGATTGTCCGGGCAAGACCGAACTGCACCGCGACATTCTCGACCGCGCGACCACGTTCGTCGAATTCGAGCCGCAGACCCGCATCGAGGGCGAAATCCAGCAGATGGACGCCAGATATCCGGTTACCGAGTTCTGGAAGGTGCTGAGCGGCGAGGCCGAAGGCCGTACCGACGCCCGCCAGATCACGCTGTTCGATAGCGTCGGCTTCGCGGTCGAGGATTTCTCGGCACTGCGTTACCTGCTGGGCAAGCTGGAGGGCACCGCGTTCTTCCAGCAGCTCGACATCATCGCCGACCCCGACGATCCGCGCGACCTGTTCGGCATGTTGCAGCGCGCGGCCTGACGCGAAGCGGCGCGGGAGTGGTCCCGCGCCGCGAGTGAACTTGGACCTTTACCATCGTGCGGGCGCAGTGAAGAAGCGGCCCGAATAGCGAGCTGGAGACAAGACGATGGGCGACCTCATCCCCGACGGCATGAATACGGGCCTCATGACCACGAGCCGCCGCACGTTGCTGGCCGCCGCCTCTGCCGCGCTGGGCACGGCCGCTGCCCCGGCTCCGGCGCGGACCGCGACGCGCAGCGGGGGATCGAGCGACATCGTCATGATGAACGCGACCGACCTGTCAGCCGCCATCCATCGCCGGGACTTGTCCAGCCGCGAGGTGATGACCGCCCATCTCGCGCAGATCGACCGGCTGAACCCGCGCTTCAACGCCATCGTCTCGCGCGTGGACGGCGATGCGCTCATGCAGCAGGCCGCCGCGATGGACGAGAACGCAGCGGCGGGACGCTTCCACGGCTTGCTCCACGGCTTTCCCCATGCGGTGAAGGACACCGCTCCGGTCAAGGGCATCGCCAGTACGCAAGGCTCGCCGATCCTGCGCAACAACATCCCCACCGCCGACAACCTTGTCGTCTCGCGGATGCGCAATGCGGGCGCGATCTTCATCGGCAAAAGCAATGTTCCCGAATTCGCGCTCGGCTCGCACAGCTACAATCCGGTGTTCGGAACGACGCACAATGCCTATGCGTACGGCCACACGGCGGGCGGCAGCACCGGCGGCGGCGCGGTCGCGCTGGCGCTGCGTATGGTGCCGGTGGCGGACGGCAGCGACTTCGGCGGGTCGCTGCGCAATCCGCCCGGCTGGAACAACATTTTTGGCCTGCGTCCCTCGTTCGGCCGGGTGCCCTCGGTGCCCAACACCGACCTGTTCTGGCAGAATTTCGCCACTTCGGGACCGCTCGGCCGCACCGTCGCCGACCTCGCGATGCTGCTGTCGGTGCAGGCCGGGGAGGACGCGCGCTCGCCGTTCTCGCTCGGCGACGACCCGGCGCTGTTTGCCGGTTCACTCGACCGGGACTGGAAGGGCGCAAGGATCGGTTGGCTCGGCGATCTCGGCGGGGCGCTGCCGATGGAGGCGGGGGTGATGGAAACTTGCGCCAACGCGCTCAAGGCCTTCGAGGCGGCGGGCATGGTCGTGGGCGAGGCGACGCTGGCGGAACCGGCGTCCGAGATGTGGCGCACGGCGGTGGCGTTGCGTCACTGGTCGGTCGGCGCCGATCTCCAGGCCTTCTACGACGATCCCGTCAAGCGGGCGATGATGAAGCCCGAGGCGATCTGGGAAGTAGAAGGCGGCATGAAGCTGACCGGGCCGCAGCTTGCCAAGGCTTCTGAGGGCCGCACGCGCATCTACAACGCCTTCGCCGCCGCTTTCGAGAAGTTCGATTTCCTCGTGCTGCCGAGCGCGCAGGTCTTCCCGTTCGACGCCGGCGAGCATTGGCCGACAAAGATCGCCGGGAAGGCCATGGACAGCTACCATCGCTGGATGGAAGTCACTCTGCCCGCTACGATGGCCGGGCTGCCCGCGCTGGCGGTTCCGGCGGGCTTTGGCGGTGCGCGCAAGCTGCCGATCGGCCTACAGATCATCGGCAGGCGCCATGCGGACATGGCGGTGCTGCAGGTTGGGCGGACCTACGAAAAGGCGTCGCCGTGGATCGCTACGAGTCTTCCATCCACTCTTTAGGCTCGTTTTTCCCCTTGCCGCCAAGGTCACTGTCCACGGTGGCCAACGGTGCCCATTGCCGGTTCGCTCCAGCCACCTCAAAGCTGGCGGGAGCGAACCACGAAGGCGTGTCGCTGCGATGTTCCGCATTCCGAGATTATCGCATTAAGCCGAGAGTCGCGATTGAGCTAGACCCGACCCATTTCGAACCTTCAGCGCCGGATTCCAGCTTCCGCGGTGCAGAAGGTCCGCTATCTAGCAGGTCGCGACCAGTTCAAGACGTTCGACGAGTTAGAACCAACGTCAGGCTCAGCCGAAAGCTGACGTTGGCTCGAAGTGTTGGCGGCTGAAGCGCCAGTTTGAGCTAGGTCAGCCTTTGCGCTTGGCGAACGCGTCCTTGGCAACAACGGCCGTATTCATGGCGTTCGGCCACCCCGCATAGAAGGCGATATGGGTGATAACCTCGGTGACCTGTTCCTCGGTCATTCCGTTGTCCATCGTGTTGATGTAGAAGACGATCTGCGCGGGCAGGTTGGCGGTTATGAGCGCACTCATCTTCACCAGGCTGCGATCGCGCAGGCTGAGCGTTGGGCGCAGCCAGAGGTCAGCGAACAGGACGTTCGTGGTATAATCGGCGTACAATCCCAAGGCCGGTCATTCCTGCTGCCACGGTTGCCGTAAAAGCGCCGTGTTCGAAGACCCGCCTCTCGAGGAAGCCGCAGACGGCGAAGCCAATCCTCCGCCGCCCGCGATCATAAATTATTCGCTTGCCGTCTCGTCTACGGTAGGTTTCGAGGGCGTGGACTTCGACGCCCGCGCCATGCGCTTTTTAGCGACAGGTTTCTTCAATGTGGCCGCTCCGGCTTCGGTCGGCTCCGGTCCTCGGCCCTGCCCAGCCGCCTTACCAAAAAGACCGAGCTTACCCCGGCGTTTTGTAGCCGCTGCCGGTGCCTCGTCGGTGTTTACTTCATTGGTGACTGTTTCAGTGGCCTTGGCTAAACTGGGAGCACGCGGCTTCGCGGCAGGGTTCCCCTTCCCAGCCGGTTTGCTGACAGCCTCGGTGCGTTTAACCGCCGCGGGTCGCTTCGAGGCCTTAATGGGTGCCGGCAATTCGTTGTCATCGGTCACTTGCACTTCGGGGGCAGCAACTGGCTCGGCTCCCCTTTCGGCCGGATTGGTATCTGTGACCGCTTGCGAAGCACCGGCTTTCGACGAGCTTTCCGGCTCATGTCCTGACGCCTTCGTGCTTCCAGCATCGCCGGCACTAGCCTTCCCGGCCGCCCGCTTGCCGGCTGAGCGCCCCCGCGGCGGCTTGGCAAGTGCTTCGTCATTCGCAGGTGTGTTCACCGTATCTGAAGTCTCATTGACCTCGGCGACCTGCGGTCCTCGAGCAGAGCGCTTGTTGCCAAGGCCGATCTGCTCAGCGATTTCCCGGCGCCGCGCCGCGAAGCTGGGCGCCACCATCGGGTAGCTGGCAGGGAGGCTAAACCGCTCGCGGTACTGGTCTGGCGTAAGTCCGTTCGCGGAGAGATGCCGCTTCAGCGTCTTGTAGGGCTTCCCGTCAAGCAGGCTGATGATATAATCAAGGGAAGCTAGGCTCTTACGCACTGACACAGCCGGGGTATACGTCGGTACCTCGGGTTCAACAGCAACCGGCGCGGTATCTTCGACCAGCGCAGCGCGGGTGGTACGAATAAGTCCCGCCAGATCCTCCGAAGCAACTGAATTGTTGGCAAGATAGGCGCTCAGCAATTGCACGGTCAGCGTAGCATCATCAGTTTGTTTTTCGGTTTCAGCCATCGGTCGGTACTCTCGTTGCTCGCGGGGAAGGTTACTGGCGAGGATAGACACGATACTCACATCGCCGTGTTAGGATGTCAGATCAAGCGCAAAAGGTCCCGGAAGTTGACTATTCAAGCTGGTGGTCGATGTTCGCCACGGGACTGGGCGGAGGACGGTCCCAAGAAGCATCAGCGGATGCCTACGTTACCCTCTTATCGAAACGCCGCAGTCCGCGCTCGCTCGCACCGTTATGTTGCGCAATCCGTAACCCCTCTTTGCTAGGTTCGATGGATACTCTCCACTACCGCAGTTGGTGGAAGCGGGCGTGCAGAAAGTCATATAGAGAAAGACGAATAGCGAGCCTGTCCTGGATCGACGAAAGCATTTGCGTAACGCAGTCACCAAACCCGGAGCGTTCATTTAATTGGAAATGCCTTCCGATAATACGACATTCGGACTAACCTGTATTTCCGTCAGAAATTATCTGGGATGGAACAACCGAATACCCGGCTATATGCGCGTGAGAAGCTCGCAGTGCTGCCATACCCCAACTGAAAAGCAATCTTCTTCAGCGCAATGCCTTCCGCCAACCAGGTGTCGGCGAAATGCATTCGAAGCTGCTGATACCATTCGCCGAGAGATACGCCGGTTTCATGGCGAAAAGACCGGGTAAAGCTACGTCGGCTCATTCCAGCTAGCGCTACCCATTCATTGAGATCAAGCCGCATTCCCGGACTTTGGAACAAACGATCGCAGACCATCCGGAGCCCTTGCGAACGAGGCATGACCGGCGCGACTGCAGACACGTCGGGAAGCTGGGCTATCTCCTCAAGAATCAGGCGAGCTATAAGTTGTTCCCGCACCCCGCCTTGTTTGCTCAACAGGGAACTTTCAACCAGCGCGTGCAGCAAAGGCGAGACCGCAATCACCCGAACCCGCCTCGACTGCGGCGACGCGGCGGGGTCAACATAAAGCGCATTATAAGCGGCGGGCCCTTGGCAAGCCACTTCATGGCTTACGCCAGCCGGGATCCAGACGCCTCTTCCTGGCGATAGCAGAATATTTCGACCGTCGGCCTTCACTGACGCGAAGCCTTCCGTCCGGTAAGAAAACTGCCCCCGATCGTGCGTGTGCGGCGGATCGTAATATCCTGCCGGTTGCCGCCCAGCAAACGCACTGATGCTCTTGTCCGACATCACGTCAGCGCTACGCAATTCCAATGTCGGTAGTGTGGTATCTGCACCGAGCACTAATTTCATGAGATACGCCTACGTAATGGGAAAAACTGAATGGGCCAATTTACGGGTGCGCGGGCCATTTTGCCAACACTTTATTGCGAATGCATCGCAAGAGCTGTAAAGGCGCGCTCGGTCAAAGCATGAAGTGATAGAGTTGTGAAATGAGGGGCTGGTCGGGTAGAGAAATCGGCGCACGCGGCGCGGTGGCGCTCGTGGGGGGCTATGGGATCACCGCGCTGTGGTGCGCCGTCGTCGCTCGCCTTCTCCCAATGTCCCGCGTGGATGCGACCCTCACTGCCACAATGCTGTCCTTCCCTTTGTATGCCGGGGCAGCAATCTGGGCGTTCGCGGCCCGCTCGCTCACGCGGCTCTGCGCTACGGGCGCACTGGTGGGTTTGCTCGGACTGCTCGTATTCGTTGGAGCAAGTCTGTGACCCTGCGACAAACCCAAGCCGTCCTGCATACGTGGTCCGGATTGCTGGTCGGCTGGGCGCTCTACACGATTTTTCTTGCAGGGACCGTGAGTTTCTGGCGCGACGAGATCAGCCGCTGGACCCGGCCAATGCTTGGCCACCAGACTGATCGGGCCCTGGTGCTCGATCGGGCCCAGACCTTCCTCGATACGAACGCTCGCGGGGCAAAAAGTTGGACCATTGAGCTTCCCGGCGATCGCGGCGCTGGCACGCTGTTGACTTGGCAGCCCCAGTCCAAAGCCGGGGAAAAGCAGGCACGTCGCCGCCGTAGAGGCGACCATGAGCAGTGGCTCGATGAGAGGGGAAGGCCGGTCATCGTTCCCGAAACGCGGGGCGGCGACTTCTTCTATCGCCTGCATTTCGACCTGCACTACATTCCCGTTCTTTGGGGCCGTTGGTTCGTCGGCTTCTGCGCGATGATGATGCTGGTAGCTATCGTTTCTGGCGTCATCACACACAAAAAGATCTTCAAGGATTTCTTTACCTTTCGGCCCGGGACCCGCCAACGCAACTGGCTGGACGGCCACAACGCGACGGCCGTGCTCGCGCTGCCGTTCCATTTGATGATCACATATACCGGGCTCATTACGCTGATGACGCTGTACATGCCTTGGGGGGTTGCCGCCAATTACCCCAGCCGCGAAGCCTTCTACAAAGATCTGCTGCCATCCCCTCAAGTCGTCGGGCGCTTGGAAAAGCCGGCTCCGCTAGCAAATTTGGACCGCGTGGTCGCCGAGGCGGAGCGCCGCTGGAACCGCGGGCATGCCGGGATCATTCGCATAACCGAACCGGGTGACACCGCCGCCCGCATCCAGGTGCTGCGCCGCCTCTCCGACCGGATTGTCGATGGGGGACAGGCGATCGGCTTTGACGGCGCGACCGGGGCCTGGCTCAAGGGCCCTGAACCCCAAAGCGGCGGCGCGGTTACGCGCGATGTGATGATCGGCCTTCATGCCGGGCGCTTTGCCCCCATGACTATGCGCTGGCTCTATTTCCTGTGCAGTCTAGCGGGAACGGTCATGGTCGCGACGGGCCTGGTCTTGTGGGGCGTGAAACGACGCGAAAAGCTCGCCAACCCCGCCCAGGCCCATATCGGCATCCGCCTGATCGAACGCTTCAACGTCGGTTTCATTGCCGGGCTGCCGGTCGCGATGATAGGATTCCTATGGGCCAATCGGTTGATTGATTCCGCGGCCAAGGGACGCGCAGACCTCGAGATCCTCGCGATGTTCCTGCTCTGGGCCTTCTGCATTCTGGTGGGCCTGGGCCGGCCGCCGCGCCAAGGATGGATCACGGTCTTCGCGCTCGGCTCCCTCTTGGCCGCAGGCCTCGCACTGTTCGATCAGATCGCCACGCCGACCGGTCTCGTTTCTAGTCTGATGCAACGCGACATCGCGATGGCCGGGATGGAAGCCGGCTTCATTGTGGTCGCGCTGGTCTTCGCTCTTCTGGCGCGCAAGGTCGCGCGCCATACTCCTTCAACTAGGCTGCCGCGCGGCCGCCATACTCGCATGCAAGTTTCCAAGGCCGGCATTGCCGTTCCGGTAGAATGATCCTGCTCGCATTCATTCTTGGCGCTGCCGGGCTCGCGTGCCTGGGCCTGATCAATCCCAAGCACCACGACTGGGCGCTCGGTCCCCACGTCCAAACCCTCGATCGAAAGCTCCTGCGCGGCGGTGCATGCAGCGCTCTGGCTGCCAGTCTTGCCGCATCCATGCTCGGATGGGGCGCGGCGCAAGGCAGCGCTGGGTGGTTCGGTCTGCTGACACTTGCCGCCGCCATGCTCCTGATCCTTCGAACTTATCTATCCGGCCAAGCGCGCCGCTGAAAAGCTTCCTATTTGTCAGAAAACGGGGACTACAATGAACAACTATACCCTTCTGGGAACGACCGCCCGCGGCGGCGTTACTGCCCTTGCCGTGCTATTCACGACTTCGGCCTTGGCCCAGACGGCCCCGCCAACGGCCATACCCCAGGCGCAGGGGGCCGAGGAACCGGAGAGCTATGCCGACACCATCCTCGTGAACGGGCGAACCGAGGGTTATCAGGTCAAAGCGACGAACACCGCGACCAAGCTGCCCCTCACATTGCGCGAAACACCCCAGTCAGTCACCGTCTTCACGCGCCAGCGTATCGAGGATTTCAACCTCATCACCATTGCCGAAGTGATGGAACAGACCCCGGGCGTCACGGTGCAGTCCTATGACAGCAACCGCACTCGCTTCCAGGCCCGCGGTTTTTCAATCACCAATTTCCAGCTCGACGGTGTGCCGTCCAACTTCAATGTCGGCGCCAGCGGCAACAGCGTAATGAGCGACACGTCCGTGTTCGAACGCATCGAAGTTGTGCGCGGCGCTGCAGGCCTGGTCACAGGTACGGGCGATCCGTCCGCAACGGTCAATCTGGTCCGCAAGCGGCCGACTGAAACGCTGCAGACGAATTTCAGCCTGAGTGCCGGATCGTGGGACTATTACCGCGCCGAAGGCGACATCGGCGGTCCGCTGATTTCCAACGGTCGAATCCGTGCGCGGGTCGCGGGCGCCTATACCGACAAGCAGAATTTCGTCCGTTTCCAGCACGACACCTCGCCAAGCATTTACGGTGTAATCGAAGCAGATATCACGGATACCACGCGCCTTCGCGCCGGTGGCGATTACCTGCGTACCGACTCGAAGGGCGGTGCCTGGAGCGGCGTGCCCCTGTTCTTCAGCAACGGCACCCGCACCGATCTGCCGCGTTCGTACAGCGGTGCCGCGCGCTGGAATCGCTGGGAGCGCGACAACGTCAATGCGTTTGGCGTGCTTGAGCAGGAAGTCGGCCGCTGGGTGGCCCGCATCGCCTACAACCAGCGTTGGACTGACACGGAGAGCCTGCTTTTCGCTGGTTCGAGCAGTACCAGCGGCACGACCACCCGCTTTGCCGACGCAACGACAGGTCTCGGTCTCAACGTCTCGGATACCTATACTGTTGGCGAGACACGCGAGACATCGCTGGATGGCTACGCGACCGGCCCGCTGCGCCTGTTCGGCCGCGATCATGACGTGGTGCTCGGCATCAACCACTACGACCGGGAGTTCCGCACCATTGGCGCATCGATCGCCGCGCGCGGCTATTCAAACGCGGCCGGCAGCTTTCCCAGCGTGTTCACCTGGGATGGCGACATCCCCCGCCCAACGACGACGAACACCGGCATTCCGCGCAGCATCGAGCAGGGTAAGCAAACCGGCTTCTACGGCTCGATCCGCCTGAATCCTTCAGATTACATCAAGCTGATTCTCGGAGCCCGCTACACGGACTACGACACGAAGACCGACAACTTTGATACGCTGGGCGTTCACACGACGACCACCGGCCTAAATGCCGAAAAGCACGTGACGCCTTACGTGGGCCTGATCGTCGATCTGACCTCGCAGATCTCTGCGTTTGCCAGCTACGCCGAAGTCTTTACGCCCCAGTCTCAGCATGACATCAACGATCAGCAGCTCGCACCGCTGACAGGTGCCAACTATGAAGCGGGGCTTAAGGGCGAATTCTTCGACAAGCATCTCTACGTCTCGGTGAATGGGTACCACATGCGACAGAGCAACGTCGCGGAGCTTGACCCTGAAAGCGATGGTCTGCCGCTGCCCAGTGGCGGGCAGGCCTATCGGGCGGTAGCGGGCGTCAAGACCTGGGGCGGGGAATTCGAGGTATCGGGCTCGATCACGCCAGGCTGGAACGTGGCTGGCGGCTACACCTATTCGCGCAGCAAGTCGGCCAACGGCGACCGGTTTTCTCCGGAAACGCCCCTGCATCTCGCCAAATTCAACACGACCTATCGCTTGGGTCAGTTCATTCTAGGTGGCGGCTTGTCTTGGCAGAGCCGGATTTATCGCTTCATGCCGATCCCGACGGGCCGCTTCACCTCGGCAGGTCTGCCGATCACCCAGACGGGTGCCGTAAGCCAGAAGGGCTACGCGCTTGTGGACCTGCTGGCTCGCTACAACCTGAACGAGCATCTCAGCGCAGGCGTGAACGTGACCAACGTTCTAGACAAGCACTATTATCGCAATGTCGGCTTCTTCAACGGCGGCTATTTTGGCCAGCCACGCCGGGTTCTCGCAAATCTGCGTTGGAAGATGTAATCACCAATTCACCCGGCGGGGGCATGCCACTCCTGTCCTAGGCGGGGCGGCAGCGGCGATCGACCTCGACTCGTAGCCCCTGCCAGCCCACGACATACGACGCTCGGGATGGCTTCGATAAAAGCCATCCCGTTCGACCCAACGGTCTTCCACCACCGCCCGCGCGGCCAACTCGGAATTGGCAAAGGTTCGACCACGGGATTACGACAGCGTGAGCGACGCCATGTCGATGACGAAGCGATAACGCACGTCTCCGCGCTCCATGCGCATGAACGCCTCGTTGATCTCGTCAATCTCGATCATCTCGATCTCCGGCACGATCCCCATACGTGCACAAAAATCCAGCAACTCTTGCGTTTGCTTGATACCGCCAGACGGGGATCCCGTGATACGCCGCCTGCCCATCAGCAGGGGCAGCGTGTTGAATTCCTCCATGGCGCCGAGATTGCCGACGATGACCAGCGTGGCCTCGACGTCGAGCAGCCACACATAGGGCGACACATCGTGCTTCACCGGGATCGTGTCGATGATGACGTCGAACGTGGATGCCGCCGCAGTCATGGCAGCCTCGTCCGTTGATATCAGGACGTTGTCAGCGCCCAGAGATTTCGCCTCGTCGGCCTTCTCCCGCGTGCGGGTAATGACGGTTACTACCGCACCCAGACCGGCGGCCAGCCTTACGGCAAGGTGTCCCAATCCGCCGATGCCGATCACGCCGACGCGGGTACCCGGCCCAACGTTCAAGGTACGCAGCGGCGAGTAGACCGTGATGCCGGCACACAGCAGCGGACCCACACGCGAGGGATCGAGCCCAGTGGGCACGTGTAGGACGAATTCTTCTCGCACGATGATATGTTTGGAATACCCACCGTGCGTGATCGTGCCGTCGATCCGGTCTTGGGCGCCGTAAGTCGTCGTGGGGTATTCGCGGCACATCTGCTGCTCGCCTCGATTGCATTGATCGCAATGCCCGCAACTATCGATGATGGTACCCACCGCTACGATATCGCCGACCGCATGCCGAGTGGCGTCGGAGCCCAATGCGATTACACGGCCAACGATTTCATGTCCGGGCATGCAAGGGTAAGCGGTCGCACCCCATTCCTTCCAGTCGTCCCGGGTGGCATGAAGATCGGAGTGGCATACTCCGCAATAGAGGATTTCGATCGCAACGTCGTCGCCGCGCAGGTCACGGCGTTCGAACGACCAAGGCGCCAGCCCACCTTCAGCGTGATGTGCGGCATATCCGATTGTTTGCATCGACAGGATCCATACTGATGGAAGGGTAATGCGCTTCTAAATCGGCAGACGCGAGAGGGTTAGCCCGAACCTTCCGATTGTTTGCCCATTCCTCTCGATTAGGCCGATAAAGATTGTCAACCGACGCAGCTGGAGTCACGGTATTTCCATGCTGCAAACCACTACTGACCTACCTCTGCCCCGCGATGGCGATGGCTTGCGCTGCGATACGCTGCGCCAAATATTGGTACATAGGATAAAGGGTTTCCTGCTTGGAGATGGCGAACACATTTCCAGAGTCCCCGGACTGATGCTCATACGTCGCAACGGGCCATGCGAAGCGGTATCGGCGCTTTATGAGCCAAGTTTCGCGCTGCTGTTACAGGGGCGAAAGCAAGTCATTCTTGGCAAGGAGAAGATCGATTATGACCCTGACCACTTCCTGCTGACCTCCGTCGATTTGCCCACCATGTCGCAGGTTACGGAAGCCAATCCGTCACAGCCGTTTCTTTCCATCATGCTCAAGCTCGATCTGCAGGTGGCGCAGCAAGTCGCAGCGGAGATCGACGCCCGGGGAATCCCCAACGATGCTCCTAGGGCCCCGATGGCGCTGGGTGCTGTGACCGCCGATCTGCTTGATGCCGTGATCCGGTTGGAAGCTCTCTCCGGCCGCCCGCGCGACATCCCGTTCATGGCAACCCTGCTCATGCGCGAGATTACCTATCGGTTACTCCTCAGCCCCGCCGGCGCTTGGCTGAGGGAAATCGCCATGCTGGGCACGCGGTGCAATCGCGTTGCGGGCGTCATCACGTGGTTGCGCGAAAATTATGCACGTGCGGTGCGCATCGAAGAACTTGCCGAAATGGCTGCCATGGGCGTGTCCACCTTCTATCACCATTTCAGCGGCATCACCCAAATGAGCCCCCTGCAATTTCAGAAAAAGATTCGACTCCACGAGGCGCGCCGCCTTCTGCTGACGGAACCCATCGATGCCACAACGGTCGCACTTCGTGTGGGCTATGAAAGTGCCACACAGTTTAACCGCGAGTATCGGCGCTTGTTTGGCCAACCGCCTATTCGAGATGTGTCGATCCTTCGAAAAATCTCCTGAACGTCAGGTACGAGCGCTTAGCGCTTCGACCTGAAGCGCATCTCCCCGCCTGCCACAGGTTAACCTTGGTTAGGTTCGCAACCCGCCGAGTTGCAGGGCGAAAAATGCCTCACGCTGACCGAAGACTGTAGCGACGATCCGGAAGGAGCGGTCGGGCCGCCAGTCGTGCTTCGAAAGCTGGAACTCGACTTCTTTTGAAAAACAGCACAACATCTGATGGCAGTCTCTCATATCGAGCAGGCCCTCTTGCTACCTGGGCAGCCGACTGAACGGAGTCATCGGCCCGCGCAGATGCTACGTGCGCGACGTTGTCTGGTGCACTGGACTACGTGTTCCACCAAGCACGCAGGCTGCACCGCTCAGCGCGAAGTAGAAGTCAGCCCCTTTGGGCCTGCATATCCTGCAGACGGGCTTATCGTTTTGGCATCAAGCCTCGCACGCCACCGTCAAGCGCGCTCGGCGTCCATCTATCCAGATCGCTATCCTGCCAGATGCTACAAGCGCGAAGGTCCGGCAACGAACCTACGAACAGCTTCGGTCGATCTGACACCGAACCGGTGACGATAGCCCTCCGCTATGGCTTCATCGGTGAACCCGTGGATCGCCGGCAAATTTACCACTCCTGTATCTCGGACTGGCCCCGCCACGGGCGCGACGTGGCCGAACGAAATTCAAATGTTTAGATTGAAATCTTGTGATTTCCCGCCTTGCCTTAGCTCGCGGAGCTCCTGCCATGTACCAGGCAGCAGCCAAAACCATCCCGAGGCAGATCTTGGCTGCGGCCTCACCATAAGGTCCCCGACTGCGCCTTAGACTGGATGCTTTCGATCGCATTTGTTTCGCGAGTAGCGATGGCCTGCAACCGTCGAGGTTGCCGGAGAAGGCAGCCGTCCATAGCTAGGATTCTCTTGCCAACCCCTCCTCGTTGATGCGTTACCACATATCGCAACTGGATTCTTATATGCGATGCCATATCATACATGTTGCACGTTGATGATCTGATATGCTATCATATATCAGAACTCAAAATTATAGGCGAAGGCATATGGCATCTATGGACGAGCTTGCTTCATCGCTTCGAGAAGCGCGCAAGATTAAAGGCATCTCGCAGAGAGAGCTGGGCGCGCGCGTTGGCACGCCGCAAAGCCATATCTCCAAGATCGAGGCCGGAGATGTCGATATTCAACTCTCCAGTCTTACCGAAATCGCTCGGGCACTAGACCTGGAGGTGGAGCTGGTTCCGCGGCGGGCCCTTCCCGCGGTCCAAGGCGCGATCAAGGTCTTAACGACGGGCGTCGCCAATGGTGAGTTGCAGAATATCCTGCGCAAGCTGACGGAGGCCGAGCGTCTGTTGGCGCGACTGACAAAGGAGTATCCCGACCTGCCAGGTCTCGACGATTTTGACCGGACCCTGCGGGATGCAAAAGCGGTAAAACCGAGCCTCCTGGTCAACAAGGACATTCATGTCGCGCTCGACCCCATCACACGTCTTGCGCTAATCCTCGATGCCAATGGATCTCCCGACATACTTGCCAAGGCCGTCCAAGTTGCCGTGACCCGCCTCCGCCGTTTCCGGGACCGGCATACCCATGCAGCGGCGCCCAACTCCGAACTCCAGAGACCCGCCTACCGTCTCGAGGATGACGACTGATGACCGAAACCGCAGCGCTTGACATCCTCCTTCACGGCCAGCGCATCGGAACGCTCGCCCGGCTACCTGGCGATCGCAGCATCTTCAGCTTCACGGAAAAATATGCCGCTAACGAAACGCGCTCAACGCTCTCTCTCGCCTACAAAGACAGCTACGGAGCCTTGATCAACGCTCCGCGTTCTTACCAGACCAAACTCGAGCCGTTCTTCTCTAACCTGCTGCCTGAAGGAGTTCTGCGCGATTATATCGCCCGCGGCGCCGGTGTGAAATCGGTTCGCGAGTTTGATCTGCTCGCTCAGCTCGGCAGCGATCTTCCCGGCGCAGTGCAGGCGGTACCGATCAACGATGCTCCGATTCCATACGAGGACGGAGCGGATGTCCGGGAGCAAAGCAAGAAACACGCATTGCGCTTCTCGCTCGCCGGCGTCCAGCTCAAGTTTTCGGCCTTGCGAAGCGTTGGCAAGAACGCAGGGCTCACCATTCCCGTCAGTGGAACTGGAGGCGACTGGATTGTCAAGCTGCCCTCAGCCCGGCATCCCGACGTACCGGAGAACGAGTTCGCGGCCATGTCGCTAGCTTCGCAGCTCGGCATCGACGTGCCCGCCGTCGAGCTGCTACCGCTCGAAGCCGTCGCCGGCCTGCCCGACGGAATTGCCGCTTACGGCGCCTCGGCCTTCGCAATCGAACGCTTCGACCGCGGGCCGAACGGCGCCGTCCATATCGAAGACTTCGCGCAAGTCTTTCGGGTCTATCCGGACGATAAGTACGAAAACGCCAGCTACCGCAGCATCCTCACGGTTCTGGCGATCGAAACCGACGAGACGAGCATCGCCCAATTCATACGCCGGCTTACCTACTCGGTGCTGATCGGCAATGGCGACATGCACCTCAAGAACTGGTCGCTAATCTACCTCGACGGACGGCTGCCAAGTCTCGCGCCTGCCTACGACCTGCTGTCGACCGTACCTTACCTGCCAGACGACGATTCCGCGCTGAAGTTTCATCGCTCACGCGCATGGAGCTCGTTCACCTACGAGGAACTCAAGGTCATGGCGGACAAGGCTAGGCTGCCTTCAAAACTTGTGGTCGATGCCGCGCGCGAGACAGTCGAGCAGTTCGACGACATGTGGTCCCATGCGAGAGCAGAGCTGCCATTTTCAGAGGATGTCGCTGCTGCAATCGAGCGGCATCGGGCCATCTTGGCTATCTAGGAACCGCATTGACGACAGGGTCTTCGATGCCGGCATTCGCCATTGCCTCATCCATGCGGGTAAGAGCTGCTTTGTCGACACAATCCCATGCCTCAAAGAACGGCATGAAGAGAAATTGAAATCCTTGATCGTCAAATTCCGCCGGCCCGACACGTTTGATCTTTTTGCCGCCCGGCCGTTTGCGTTCGACCACCGCATTAAGAACGAAGCTTTCGCCGGATGAGTTCGCAGCGTGAAGAGAGATCGCCTCTCCGCGCCCCTCAGCTTCAACCGCGAACCCTGACGGCGGAACGTTGTGAGGGCCGGCAGTCCAGGCTTCTCCAATCATGATGATCCCGTCCGCACCGGCGATGCGCGCGAGCCGCGAGAGGTCGCGCATCAGGACGTACCGGCTCGCGCGCGTTGGATGATCGGTTTTTGCGATCTCGATCGGCTGCTTGCCTTTCATCAGGAAGGTCATGTTATGGTGCATGCCGTCACGCGCCATGAGAACGCGGGCATTCTCGAAGAAGGCCTCGGCGATGTCACGGAACGTCTCCGCCTTACGTAAGCGTGACCAGCCAGCCTTTTTGCCGTACCGCTTCGCGACCTGCTTGCGGTCCTCCTTGCCCGGCGCCAGCATCGGGTTCTTGTAATACCGCATCCCGGTGATCGAGCCGTCGCGCATTGACAGGTACATGGCCCTGTCCATTGCCAGCTCGCCCATGACATCCGGGCGCGAACGTTCGATCTGCGGCGGCTGAGTCATCTCATGGACTTCAAGGAGATCGATCAGCATAACACAAAACTCCGCGTAGACATGGGCGAGAGCTTCGAGCACCTCGGTGTCCGGCAATTCGCTATCGACCCATCGGCGCTCGACTAGCAAGGTGCCGTGTTCGATCACATGAGGAATGTGAAATCTTGCGGGTATCGCTCGCCAGAGCGATCGCGGCGACGCGAACAGGCTTTGTGCCATCCAGGTCGTCTCAGGGCCCTTCAGGTAACTTGCGATGATTTCGCCGCGGACTTGGCTGTGCGTCTCAAGGTCACCGCGTTTCTCGATCGAATTGCGGGCATCGCGTGCCCAGCGCATGATCGGGTCTGCCCCCCAACGCTCGCGATAGGGTTTGAACCAGGCGTCGAAATTGGCGAAGTCTGCCTTGTTCGATTGCAGGATGAAGGTAACGGTCCTGCTCGTCGTGATACAGTTCTGCAGCGAGAGCATGAAACGCTGTGGCTCAAAGTAACTATTCGCCGCGTCTTCCCAGAGCTGACGCATCTGGAAGAGCCGGTCGATAACGGCTTTCGCGGCTTTGACGGGCCTTTTCGGACGGTTAAGCATGAAAACTACTGATCGGTCCTAAGGTTGATATTGCGAAGGGCGCGTCTTAAGTAAAGCTTTAAGCCACATGTGTCAGAAATAGACGCATTGAGCAATACTTCACTGAGATTTCGTACCAGTTCGCTAAGGTAATCGCACGGGATGTTGCCAAATACCCTTCATCTTACTAATCACTAAGCTTGTTACCAAAATCCCAACAATACAATGACTTCGTTGATTCGAGGCAGCATCAAAGCAATCGCGCTAAATCCAGCTGCGTACATCGAGAGACGGGCGGTGTTTTTGTTGAGATCAGCGCTCGTTCTGACCACGGATAGAAAGACTTCCACGCTGCCTGCGAGGGCGCCGAGCTTTTCAACCTTACCCTTCATCGAGATCGGCGGCGACAGTCCCGGTACATACGGGCCTTGCATGGCAACATTCGCCGGGGCGGAGGGCACCGGCAGGCGGGCACTTGCATACCATGCTTTTCCGGACAGCGCAGAAAGAATGGCAGCCACGAGGCCGATGAGAATCGAGACGTACATGCTAATCGCCATCCCCCCTCTATGACCCTGGCTGACGCAGACTTTCTGCAGCGCGTACGACCTCTTTCACCAGAGCCGCTGGCCACACACGTCCGAGTTGCGCATCCATCGCATCGGTGGTGTGAAACCGCCCCGAATAGATCCCGATGAAGGAAAGCGCGCCATCGCCGCCATCGACGAGCCGCCCAGCGCGGCCTTCCAGCTCGATCTGCCCGTGAGCCCGCTGGATTACCGGAGATCCAGACATACCGGGCCGTGAAGCCGTATCTACGATTAGGAAGCGGTGGTCATGGACGGGGGACAGGAACGGTTCGCTCGCAAACGTCGCATGCTTCCAGACTGGAAACCCGGCCCCCATCCGCCCGAACGGGTAGCCCAGGATGAAAACCGACATGCCCACCCGCTGCTTGAGGGCAACCGTCTTGAGAAGATTAAGAGGTATGAGATCCGCGCCGCTTGGCGGCGGCAGGTCGACGGAGAGGGCAGCAATATCGACTTCGTGGCCGAACTTGGGATGCTCAACCCATAAGGGTCCGCCCTCCGCGTCGACAAGAGGCACAATCACGATGCGCGGCGGTGCCTTTCGTTCGTTGAGTGGCACATGGACGCGAAGCTGATCGGGAATCCCTCCCTGTCGATGCGTGGCTTCGCCTGTCTCGTGATTGCGGCCTGACACGACATGCCAGTTGGTCACCAGCGTCAGGCGATGATCCTGGCCAAGCCACAAAAATGCCGTGGCACCGCCGAGAACCTGATCTCCAAAGAAGGCTTCGACGTAAAGCGGCACTGACGAGCAGGCATCGATTCCAGGCGCGGTCATTCCATTCTCCTCAGCAAGCGACCCACGGCACCAGCCTCGGCTGCCAGGTTGCGATTGTAGGCGAGCGGCATGCGGGGGCTCTTCCAGCGCAGCGCGTCCATGATGCCGGCGAGATCCTCCCCGCTTACGAAGAGGTCCTGGTTAAGCCCCACTCGCGTGGAATGCGCAGAAATCCCGGTCAGCAGCCGGTCCAGATCCTCCCGGGTCAAATCAGGCAACGCGCCGTGTTCAAATGCACGCTTGATGATCGACCGCCATACAGGGCCGATTGAGCCGGGATGAAGCGACTTTTCGCCAATATCGTAGGCAACCCGCGCCGGCTCGGCAGGTCGTCCGCGAAGTTTGTGCAGGTCCCAGGCCGCCCTCCCGGATATGCTCTCGATGTGGCGAGCGCTGATCGCTGGACGGGCCTTGTAGCGACGGACCTGCACGCGGCGGAACAGCGGGCCAGCCTCGATGCCCGAGGCCAGCTGCCATGCAACGATCGCCCTGACCGTGCGAGGGCTCAGAAAAGCGGTGGCACCCTCCCCTTCCGGATCGCCTTTGCTGCGCAGAATCTGCAGCAGCCGCGCGTCGGGATCGATGGCCTCGACCATGTGTTCTGCGCTGACAGCCACCAGCTCGGACGCACGAAGCCCGGTGTCATAGGCCGTCGAAAGCAGCGCCCGGTCCCTG
>Ga0247734_1000555_pt1 | contig 31752 bp, 29 predicted proteins | sample UWRJL103311B2_FD_180933 | JGI IMG/M metagenome (GOLD analysis project Ga0247734, IMG submission 180933) | Plant litter microbial communities from Arlington Agricultural Research Station in Wisconsin, United States - UWRJ-L103-311B-2 | ecosystem: Environmental > Terrestrial > Plant litter >...
AAGCACAACAAAATCAATCATTGTGCTTCCTGCTATATTGTGGATGTTGTCTTAAAACCCTTCGCTCACCGCTACTTCTTCTAATATCACCGCTTGTTTATCGGCCAGTTTGCGTTTGGCCATGTTGCTTACACGGCGCATCATCAGGATGCTGATGATGGAGATCACTACTATCAGGTATCCAACTATATTATAGTTCACCAGCGGTGCGCCTTTAGATGGTTGGGATACAATTAACCCGGCAACTGCTGCGGCAATACCACCTGCAATTTGCTGCAGGGAGGAGTTGATGCTCATGAATGCACCGCGGTCGGCCATTTCGGGGATGGCGCTGGTAAGGGCCGATGATGGCACCATGCGGCTCATGATGCCCATCATCATCAGTACGTTAAATATCATTACCTGCCACAGCGGGGTTACGCTTAGGTTTGTATACAGCACGCACATGATCATCATCCACACCGATGCAACGGCAAAGATCTTAAACTTGTCTACCTTATCGCTAAGCTTACCAATCATAGGCATAATAAACAGCGAGCTTACGCCCGATACCATAAATAGCATAGGCAACTGCTGGTTGCTTATGCCCAGGTTGTTAATAGCAAACGCACTCCCGAAAGGCATCATCATAAAACCGCCTATCGAAAGCAGTGCCGTTGCAGTAAAACCAACCCGGTAATCGGCCTTGGCTACAGTATGAAACAGGTGCAGAAATGCCGATTTTTCCCGCTGTGCCAGTAAGTGTTGTGTAATAGGCTTTAAATAGATGGCAATAACTACGGCGATAGCAATACTTAATATAGCTACCATCCAGAATGGCGCTTCCCAGCTCCATAGGGTGGCTAAGTACAGGCCAATAGGCACACCCAAAACCTGACTGCCGCCAAAGCCCATCTGTATAAAACCCATCACGCGGCCGCGTTGCTGCAGCGCAAACAGATCGGTAATAATAGCCATGGAGATAGAGCCAATTACCCCGCCGAATAAGCCGGTAATAATACGCGCAGCCACAAGCACCACGTAGGATTGCGCCATACCGCAAAAAATGGTACCCAGTATAAAGCCGCAGTAAAAAAAGAGCAATAGCTTTTTACGGTCGTACCTGTCGGCGAAGCCGGCGGTAAGCAGCCCGGAAAGACCTGCGCTGAACGCGTAGGCCGATACCGCTATGCCAAAGGCCGATGGCTTTAAGTTAAGCGATTTCATCAGCATATCGCCCAGGGGCGACATCACCATAAAGTCCAGTATCACCGTAAACTGGGTGATGGCTAAAATAAATATTACAAATTTTTGGTAGCCGGTAAATGGCACCGGTTCTGGTTGTTTCATGTTGTGTTAGGTTAGTTCACAGCATTGGTAGCCGTGTTGTTGTATTAAATTTATAATATACTGATGCGTAAGCGTATAAGATATAATGCGCAGTACACAGTCCTCGTCTTCTGTATCAATGCTCCATTGTTCAATCCCGGCATGGCTGCTCAAAACACCGCATAGCAGTTGCTTATCAGCATCGCAGCCAATGTTGGTTTTAAAAAGCAGGATATGATCAAAGTTCTCCATTGTTTTAATCGGTACTTGCTACTTTTTTAAGGCCTTTATCACCAGGTCGAACGTTCGCCACAAAATTTCATCCGTCATGGTAAAAGGTTTGCCGCCTACGCTCTTACCCTGGTTATTAAAACGAACCAGTGTATATAACGGTGAGAACGCAATAGCCCAGTACGTTTCAAAAGGCATGGTTTCCATTTCGCCGCGTTCAATTACGTTGTTCATAAATTTGCCTATCAGCTTTTTAAAGTCGGCAAACGAATGCATAAACTGGGTGTGATAGGTAGAACTTTGCAGCTGCTCAAAAAATAAACCCAGCAGCGGGTTATCTACCAGGTACTGGTAACGGTTTTTCCACTGCACACGCATGCCCTGCTCAAAAGAGGCATCAGGGTCAAGGCCCGCCACCATTTTATCGCTCATCAGCTTGCCCTCTTCAAGCGCTATTTTCACAATCAGGTCGTCCCTGTCTTTATAGTATATATACAACGTAGCCACCGAAATGCTGCAGGCCCTGGCCAGCTTGTTCATGCTGAAGCCTTCGAAGCCATCCTGCACAATCATCTCTACAGCTTTTTGCTTTACCAGTTGTTCTTTATCCGTGTTTCGTGTACGCATATCTTATTAACCGCACAAATATAAATGAATATTCATTCATTTATAAAAAATTTTAAATTTAATGATGAGTTTGAAGGCCAATGGTTACAGAGATGCGAATGTTACTTAAATTCTAAAAAAGACATAAATCAGTGAGGGCCTTTGTTAATAAATAGGCAGTTTTATAACAACGGAGAGGTTGATAACCATAAAATGCTGGTTATTATTTGGGTAACTTAAATTCGCCGCCTACAGCTATGGGGCTGCAGGCGACAACTTTAATGATATGGTTAAGGCTTCATAAAACTACCTAATACATTCTATAAATAAAACACGTAGAACTACGTGTTTTTCACGTTTATTTAGGGTGAAAAAACGGTGCGGTTTTGTGCTGATAAAGAGTTTGGGTAATAAAATTTGGGCGTTGCCTGCGGCCGGGCTTTCCGTTACAACTCCTCATTCCGCACCGCTGATAGAAGCAGCGCTTCACTCCGGGGTTTCCACTACAATCCCTAACGCAATACGAAAGCTGCAGCCATACCAAACCACGAGATACGATACGCTAATCTCGCGGCAGCGAAGAACAAAATATTTATTAGATAGCATGATTAAACGCTATTGTCATTCCGAGGGAAGCGCAGCGACGAGGAATCCTGTTCATAAGTCAGGTAGCGAACTTTGCCTAATGAACAAGAATTGTTATTGAACAACAGAAGATTAAGACAGCCCTCTAAATGCAGTAGAACCAAGTGCATATGATCTTCTGAAGCAGCTGCCGCATTCGTATCGTTTTATAGGCAGCCAAAATAAAAGGGTTTTCATCCAAAAGGGGCGCTTCGTTCGGCGGTTAAGTACGCCTGTTTTGCAGCGCGGGCATTTGGTTTTGTTGTCTTTTGTTTCCATGGGGGTGGGGGGTAGTAAACAGCTTAAAACATTAATTTATAATATCAGGGCAGGCAATAGTGCAAGGGCGTTTAGTAGTGCCGCCTTGCTTACCGGCTTCTGTAAAAAAGCATTAGGGCAGGTATCGTATGCCTGTTTCAGGATATCATCGCACGTAACGGATGATTGAAAAATAAATGGGATGTGCAGATAACGATTAATAAAAGCGGCAACATCAATACCGGTTTTAGTGCCTTTTATCATAATATCGGTAAGTACAATATCTGCCTTTACAATACGCAGATCTTTTACCGCCGTTTCATAACAATCGGCCATGCCGCAAACATTGTGGCCCATAGTGTAGATGATGCGCTTTAACGCAATGGCCATTAAAGGCTCATCCTCTACAATATAAACGCGTAGCTTTGGCATAAAAAAATAACAATCAATAGTTTATTTAATTGAACGGAAAAAGGGCAGTTCGTTTAAACAAATACAAGGGTTATCAAATATACTATAACTGTAATTTTTGATGGGGTTTACGGGGTGGACAAAAACACGACAAATTATGCTTGCCTAACTGCCTGGCAGGCTATATATTATCTACCACGTCTTCCAGCTCTACCCCGGGCTGTAACGCTATTTTTTTGCGCAAACGCTGTTTGGCCTTCTTTATACCATCAATGGTAATGCCCAGCATGCCCGCCATTTCGCGGTTGTTCAGCTTTAACTTTATCAGCGCCAGCAGCCTGATATCGGTACCGGTAAGATTGGGAAGTTTATTACGTAACTGGTAAAAAAATGCCGGGTGTACGCGGGTGAAAAGGGCTTTAAAATCGCCCCAGTTCTCATCCGTCATAATGTGGGCCTGTATCATTTTATCCAACTGGCGGGCACCGTCTTCGTTGGTAAACTGCAGCTTCATTTTTTCTACCTCTGTTTTAAAATTCTCTATCAGCAGGTTTTTTTGCATCAGGTTTTCGGTATAACCATTAAGGGCAATGGCAGCACTTTTTAGTTTCTCGTCTACCCGTCGTTTTTCTGATGCTAACAGCTCCGCGTTCTTTTTGGCTTTTAAACGCTGGCGGTTATATATTAAAATAATTATCACCATTAATAACGATAATACTATTATTACCGCGTTGCGTTTTAATTTACCCACCTCATCGTAGGCTTTAAGCTTACTGAATTTCTCGCGGTTTTTGTCTATCTCCCAATGCAGGCGCACCCGCTCAACTTCGGCCAGGTTATCGCGCTCGTCTAAGCGATCTTTAAGTTCGCCGTATTGTTTGCGGTTATTATTTGCTTCGGCGGGGCGGCCAAGCTTATCATTCAGTATAGCGCTAAGGTTATAATAATCTGCATCGTATTTTAAAGTGTTGGCTTCTGATTTTGCCAGCAGTTCTTTTGTAACCAATAATTGCTCCGTCGCTTTCTTAAGATCACCGGTATCTAAACTGATCTGTGCGAGCCTTAGCAGTGCAATGGCGGCATTCAGTGTTTGCTTATATTTTAACGATTCCTCATAATCTGCCTGTACCAGCGGGAGCGCTTTATCGTACCTGCGTTCTAAAAAATATACCGAACCTATATTACCGGTGGTAATAGCCATCCAAACGCTATCGCCCATTGCTTTGGCCATGTTTAACGCGTTTGTAAAGTAAGGCAAAGACACCTGGTACTGTTTAGAATTGCGATACGTGAGCCCAATGGTGTTTAAAATATTGATACGGTTGCGCGAAAGCGCCGGCTGGTACTTCAGGGCATTTTTAAGGTTAACGCGGGCATCGTCAAAATCACCGATGCTGTAATAAAAGGTTGCCACCTGCATAAAGTAGTTATCCATATCGGGCACGTTATCATAACCAATTTCCCTGAATTTATCCATAGCCAGCAGAAAGTATCGGCATGCGGCAATATTGTATTTATAAATTAAGTAGTATACACCCTTACGGTGCAGGTAAATGGCGGTTTCCAGCGGCAGCTCATTCTGTTCGGCAAATCTGATGGCGTCATCATAAAATTTATCACTCGCCTTATTGTATTTATAATTTACGGAGTAGTAATCGGCCCGCATATCAAACACGGCGCACTCAAGCGGCAGATCGTTTAAACTGCGGGCGATGCTGGTGAGGTCGTTAAGGCTTTTCATGGCGCCGGCCTCGCTCAATTGCCGGCATTTAGCTTTAGCAATATCGCGGGCTACGGCAACGCGTTTATCTGCTGGGAGTTTATGTATTGCCGAAAAAAGGCCGGGAATGTACGGTTGTTTTGGCGCCTGGGCATTGCAATTGGTAAAAACAACAAACAGTAAAAATGTAAGTGCAAATTGTGTAATAAAGCCAGGCGATCTATTTAACATCTTGGGGGTGCGAATGTATAGGTCAGTTTAAACTATTAAATATATAAAATCAACTCGTTTTTTGTCTTATAAGTTAAAAATTGATCTATTAGAAAATTGAGGTGTAAACGCATTACCTGTTCATCTCAATTTAATGGGACATGAATAAATTTAAAAACCAGTAATTAAGCCTCTTCTATCTTCTCGGGCGACTGGATCTCGCTCAGCGAAAGCGGGATAAGCTTTTTGGTTTTAAGATAGGTAATGCTTACGATAAGCAGCGTCATGCTGCCGCCGAACACAACCGCGGGGATGGTGCCCAGGAGGCGCGCCGCGGTACCAGATTCAAATGCGCCTATCTCGTTAGACGAACCGATGAACATGGAGTTTACCGCCGATACCCGGCCACGCATATGATCGGGCGTTAAAAGCTGCATAATGGTACCGCGGATGATTACGCTGATGCTATCGAAAGCACCCTCGGTAAACAAAAAGATAAGAGATAAATAAAAGCTGCGCGATAAGCCGAAACAAATGATGGATAAACCGAAGCCGGTTACTGCAATGAGCAGGTTGCGCCATGGCCTGCCCATGGGCGAAAACCGGGCCATTGCCAGCATAGTTAAAACTGCGCCTAATGATGTTGTAGCCCGCATAATGCCCAGCCCCTCGGCACCAACTTTTAGTATTTCGTTGGCAAAAACAGGTAACAGGGCTACTGCCCCGCCGAAGAATACCGAAAACAGATCGAGGCTCATGGCACCGATCATCATTTTATTGTGAAACACAAAGTGGATCCCTTCTGATAAGCTTTTCCAGATGCTTTCTTTAGGCACATAAATTGGCGGGTACGAGCGGAGCAGGTAAATAAGCACCAGCGAAATAATCAGGAAAACGAGTATTACAATAAATGTTACGGTAATGCCATAAAAGCCATAGGTGAGGCCTCCTGCTGCCGGGCCTAAAATAGAGGCTATCTGCCAGCTGCTGCTGCTCCAGGTACTGGCGTTGGGGTAAATCTCTTTGGGAACGCTTTGGGTGTAGATAACGAAGGTGGCAGGGCCGTAAAACGCACGCGCAACGCCGTTGGCAAATATCATAATATAGATAATTGGCACCACCCAGCCCGCATTTATGTAATTAACGGCATTCTTTGTGGTAACCAAAAACATTACAAACGACGAGATGAATACACCGATAAAGATAAGCAGCAGCATTTTGCGCTTTTCGGATTTATCGGCAATGTAACCGCCATACAGCGCGATACCCACCGCCGGGATGGCCTCGCATAAACCTACCAGGCCCAATGCAAAAGCGCTTTTGGTAAGATGGTAAATATAAAAACCAATAATAACCGCCTGCATTTGGTAAGCAAACGTAAAGCAAAAACGCATACCTACATACGAGCGGAAATCTTTAAACCGCAGGGCTGCAAATGAATCTATCGGGGCGGCTGTATTATCTTTATCAGGCAATTGATGTATGTTTTATTAAAAGCTGCAATTTACAATTGTAACGCCGGGGCTCAAAGTAGTATTATTAATTTCGATGGTCGATCCGTTTTTTAATTTACCAGAGATGTACGGGTGTTCAATTTTGTTGTGATCAGAAAAAATGCCAAAAATGGCAAAATTACATAAGTATTTAATTAACAAATACTTATGGGTTTTATGTTGATTTTTACATTAGTGTTCAAGGTGTTCAAAATGTTCAAAAGTGTTCACCCAATAAAAAATGAACACCTGTTGAATACTAACTAAATCAAGCCCGCATATTACAAACCGTGCTGATCTATCAAATAAACCAAAGCGGCAATAGCGCCTGCACCTAACTCCAGTTCGCGTTTGTTAACATTTTCAAACACATCATTAGGTGTGTGATGAATATCAAAGTAACGCTGCGAATCGGGCCGGAAACCAATCAGCACCACCGCCGGCACTGTTTCTTTAAGCGGGCCAATATCGGTGCCGCCGCCGCCGGCTACCAGCCGGTCGGCCTCGTATGGCTCAAATAATGCTTTGTATTTTTTGTTGATCTCTTTTAACTGGGCTGCCGATATCCCCTGAAAACTGAACCCGCGCGGTGTAAAACCGCCTTCGTCTGTTTCTATCGCGGCAATGTGTTCTTCTTTATTTTGCGCGGCAACTTCGGCGTATTTAATGCCACCCTTGTGGCCGTTCTCCTCGTTCATAAAAAATACCGCCCGTACCGAGTTTTTAGGGCGATAGCCAATAGCTTTAAAAATACGCAGCACCTCGGCAGATTGCACCACACCGGTACCATCATCATGAGCGCCCTCCGCCAGGTCCCACGAATCGAGGTGGCCACCTACGGTAATAAATTTATTAGGGTTCTCGGTGCCGGTTATTTCGCCAATAACGTTGTATGATTTGGCATCGGGCAGGGTTTGGCAGTTTTGTTTAAAGTAGAATTTAATCAGCGGCAACTTGCGCAGTTTAAGCATGGTACTTAGCTTGTTGGCTGCCACGGTAGATATAGCCGCCGCCGGGATCTTGCGGCCACCCTCGGCATATACGGTACCGCCGGTGTGCGGGTAATCATCCAGCGCCGGGGTTATAGAGCGTACAATGGCACCCACTGCGCCGTATTTGGCGGCGGCAGAGGGGCCTGCAAAGCGTTGTATGCCTGCTGCGCCGTAGCCCTGCCCCGTTTCAATAAAACGCTGATCGAACGGGCCGTTAAAGAAAACTATTTTGCCTTTAATAACGCTCTCGCCCAAAGCATCCAATTCTGCCAGGCTTTTCACCTCCACAATATTAGCGGTAACACCTTCTTTAGGCGTAGCTACCGACATGCCCAATGCCGCAATAGCCACCGGGATACGGGTTTTGCCATCAATTATAAAACCCTGCTCTTTTGCGCCACGCTCCCAATGCGGTACCATTACTTCCTGCAAGTACACCTTATCAAAGCCGTAGCTGTCCATTAGTTTTTTACTCCACTCTACAGATTTTTGCGCACCAACCGAGCCGCTTAACCGCGAACCTATTTTTTTGCACAAGTAGCGCAGGTTTTCATAGCACTGGCCGTTCACAAGCGCTTCATCGTACAACTTGCGTATCATTAACGAATCCTGTGCTTTTAAGCAGGTAGCGGTAAAAAATAAAGTGAGGAGAAGTAAGAGTTTTTTCATGGGGACAGGGTTTTTAAACAAATGTAATATTTGTACCCGTAAATCCCCGCTGTCAGGAGATCTTATCCCAGCTTAAACCGGCATTTTTTGTTTGGAACGCCAGGTTGAGGATCTGGTGCTCGGGTAATGCCAAGGCAGGGTCTTTCTCAAAGATCTCTTCCACGCATTTACGAGCCTGTAAAAGTATTTCCTGGTCGGTGGTTAGGTCGGCCATTTTCAGGTCCAGCACGCCGCTTTGCTGGGTGCCTTCAATGTTGCCCGGGCCGCGCAACTGCATATCAATTTCGGCAATCTCAAAACCGTTGTTGGTTTTCACCATGGTATTGAGGCGGATCCGGCCATCGTTGCTGAGCTTTTGGCTGCTCATTAAGATACAGTAAGATTGCTCGGCCCCGCGCCCAACCCGGCCGCGTAACTGGTGCAGTTGCGAAAGGCCGAACCGCTCGGCGTTCTCAATGATCATTACGGATGCGTTGGGTACGTTTACGCCTACTTCTATCACCGTGGTAGCCACCATTATCTGTGTTTCGCCTTTAATGAAGCGCTGCATCTCAAAATCCTTGTCGGCAGCATTCAGCTTACCATGTACTATGCTGATGCGGAACTGCGGCAGCGGAAAGGCCCGCGACATGGTTTCGATGCCGTCCATCAGATTTTTCAGATCCAGCTTTTCACTCTCGTTGATGAGCGGATACACTACGTAAACCTGCCGCCCTTTGGCTATCTCCTGTTTCATAAAACCGAACATGCGCAGACGCTGGGCCTCATAAAAATGCAGTGTTTGGATAGGTTTGCGCCCGGCGGGCAGTTCATCAATTACAGATACATCAAGGTCACCGTACAGGGTCATGGCCAGTGTGCGGGGGATAGGGGTAGCCGTCATCACCAAAATATGCGGCGGTATGATGTTCTTGCGCCAAAGCTTAGCGCGCTGTTCTACACCAAAACGGTGCTGCTCGTCTATCACCACCAGCCCCAGGTTTTTGTATTGTACCTTATCTTCTATAAGTGCGTGGGTGCCTATTAATATCTTCAGGCTGCCATCTTCCAGTTTCTCGTGGATAACCCTGCGCTTCTTCTGCGGTACCGACCCGGTGAGTAAGGCAACTTCTACAAAATCATCACCCACCAGGCCCTTTATGGTTTGGTAATGCTGATTAGCTAAAATTTCGGTAGGGGCCATAATACAGGTTTGGAAACCGTTGTCAATGGCTATAAGCATGCTCATTAAAGCTACAACGGTTTTACCGCTGCCTACGTCGCCCTGCAGCAGGCGGTTCATTTGCACACCGCGCTGGGTATCCAAACGGATCTCTTTTAATACACGTTTTTGAGAATTGGTGAGCTCAAATGGAAGCTTGCTGCTGTAGAACTCGTTAAAGTAATTACCAACCGAGCCAAACACATTGCCTTTGAATTTACCGGTACGCAGCAATTTTTTCTTCAGGAGTTTTAGTTGCAGGAAGAACAGCTCTTCAAATTTGAGGCGATAAGTAGCTTCCTTTAGCTGATTGGCATTTTCGGGCGCATGGATGTTGCGATAACTCTCTACCCGGCCGGCCAGTTTAAAACGGTTTAAAATGTAGGCCGGAAGATTTTCGTGAATATCCTTAGCATGTTGCTCTAACAAACTGGCAATAAGCTTTTGCAGTCCCTTACTATCTAAGGTAAATTGCTTTAGCTTTTCGGTGGAGTTGTAGGCTGGCTGCAGGCTGAGGTTACCCTTTTGCTTAATGGCTTCAGATGAGTAGAACTCCATCTCGGGGTGCGCCATTTGGGCCTTACCATTAAAAAAGCCGGGCTTGCCAAATATCACATACACCTTGCCGGGGATAAGTGTTTTCTCCACCCATTTTATCCCCTGAAACCATACCAGTTCAATAATGCCGGTATCATCCTTGGCCTGGGCTACCAATCGCTTGGTGCGCTTTTCGCCTATCAGCTCTTTGGAGATCAGCCTAACCAGAATTTGCACATAAGGCATATCCGGCTGTGCATCCTTAATTTTATAGAACCGGGTACGATCTATATACTTATAAGGGAAGTGTTTAAGCAGGTCTTCAAAAGTGAATATTTGCAGCTCCTTCTTCAGCACTTCCGCGCGGGTAAGGCCTACACCTTTTAGGTATTCAATGGGTGTTTGAAAGGGCTGGCTATTCAAATTTTTTCAGATCAGGACTTTAACGCAATTACAGAGATCTCTACATTAACACCTTTTGGCAATCCGGATACCTCTACAGTTTCGCGCGCCGGGAAATTGCCGGTAAAGTATTTACCGTATACCTCGTTCACTTGGGCAAACGTGCCCATATCGGTTAAAAAGATATTGGTTTTAATAATCTGGTCGAACCCGATTGCAGCCTCGGTAAGTATGGCTTTAAGGTTTTCCATCACCTGTACAGCTTCATCGGTAATACCGGTTGTGATGATTTCGCCGGTAGCCGGGTTCATCGGGATCTGGCCGGATAAAAATAGTAAGCCGCCTGCTGCAACAGCCTGGCTGTACGGGCCAATTGGGGCAGGGGCGTTAGTGGTATTGATAATGGTTTTCATTTGCAGGTTTTAGTTTTTGCAGATAAGGTGTTTACTTCTTTAAAATAAACATTTTGATAAGTACCCATATAATGCCCAGCACAAACATAATTATTGCAATAGCATTAATGGTATGCATTACTTTAAGGTTGAAACTGGTAGGCCGGTTAGGGTCTTTTTTTCTGAAGAAATACATAGCACAAATTTAATAAAAAAAAGAAAGCCCCGGGTTATCCGGGGCTTTCGCATAATATAATTTTAAAAGAATATTATTTTTTCTGGAAAGATACACGACGGTTAAGTACGCGACCTTCTTCAGTTGAGTTATCAGCAATAGGGTTAGTTTCACCGTATGCTTTAACTTTTAATTTGCTAGCAGTTACACCTGAGTTAACTAAGTAAGTTTTTACAGAGTTAGCACGATCACGTGATAATGACATGTTGTGAGCTGCAGTACCTTCAGATGAAGCGTAACCGTTGATCTGAGCAGTTGCACCAGATGAACGTAAGTCAGCAGAAGTTGCATCTAACACAGGGTAAGAAGAAGTTCTTAACACTGAGCTATCAAATTCAAACTGGATGTTTGAGTAAGCAGTAGCTACAGTTGTATCAGCAGCAGGAGCCGGGAATACGATAACGCAACCAGAACCATCAACTACACTGTTAGCTGGTGTGTTAGGGCATTTGTCAAACTGATCAGATACACCGTCACCATCAGAATCTTTCTTAAGATCGCTAACTGCGTTTTCAACGTTAGTTACACGAGTTTTAAGAGCTTCAACTTCCTGGCGTAAAGCAGCATCGTACAATTCATCGTACATCATAGCTACAGGGTTAACCCAGTCTAAGTTTGGTTTGCCTTTGCCACCTAAAGTAAACTCTAAACCAGCGTAACCGTAAGAGTATTTATCTTTAGTGAAACCTTTAGTGTAAGTAGCATCAAAGTTATCACCGTCAATAAAGGTCATGGTGTAACCTAAGTTAAGGGCAACCGCATCGCTAAGTTTAAACTTAACACCAGCACCAATAGGGATAATTAATTCTTTAACGTAGTGTTTGTCACCAGTTGTACCAACCTGGCCATCTTTCAGGTAGTGGATGTAATCGCCACCGTTATCAACAACAGATGGATCTGGAGTAAAACCCGGGTTGTAGAAGTTTAAACCGGCACCTGCTGTAACGAAGAAGTTAACAGAGTTCTTACGACGTAAAAAATCGATAGTTGCAACATTAACAATACCGCTTAAAGTAGCTGAGTAAAAACGGGTTTTGAAACCAGCTCTCTGACCGAATGCTACAGTGTTACCATCATCATCTGTGTTTTTACCTTTAACATCACCAGCATGTAAATCTAATTGCAAGCCGAATGAATGTGCTAATTGCTCTCTGAAAGAGATACCTGCACCCCAAGAGATTTGAGTGTCTGTCCAGTCGTTAGAACCGCCGATTGCGATGAACGAAGAAGTGATTCCTCCGTTGATACCAATGCTAAAGGTTTTGTACTGTCCCCTTCCGCCAAATACCTTGGCAGTGGTTGCGCCAGTGCTTACTGTTGTGTCTGCAGACATAGTGGTAACGGTTTTAGTGCTATCTGTTTGTGCACTAACCATTCCAGCAGTCAGCAAAGCAGCAACTGATAACGCAGCTGTTTTCTTTAATGTAGAATAATTCATAGTTTTAAGATTAAACGATTTAATTGTGATTTTTTTCAAAATTAGTAATTATGTTTGAAACGAATACCAAACTTTGTTCCAAAATTCACAATATCTACTACAAATAATAAAAATTATTGTTTTTTATTATCATAAACATTTTTAGAACTATGAAATATCTACCTGTGAATGAGAGCCTATTTACAAATAATAGAAAAAATTTCGTTTCGCGACTTAAGCCAAACTCTATAGCTATATTTCACTCCAATGACGAATATCCACGTAATGGCGACCAATCGTTCATTTTTAAACAAAATCCGGATATATTTTATCTCTCCGGCATCGATCAGGAGCAAAGTATATTGGTTTTGTACCCCGATTGTCCTAATCACCAATACAAAGAAGTACTCTTTTTAAGACAAACCAGCGAACACATAGCAGTTTGGGAGGGTCATAAGTACACTAAGGACGAAGCACGCCAGGCATCAGGCATACAGGCCGTGTACTGGCTGCACGAGTTTGACAGTATTTTACACAGTATAATTAACTATGCAGATAACATATATATTAATACAAACGAGAACGACCGCTACGTGCACACCGTGCCTTATCGCGATCTGCGTATGTATGAAACACTTAAGCAAAAGTACCCGCTGCACCATTACGAGCGCTCGGCACCTATCCTGCGCGATTTGCGGGTTATAAAATCTGATATAGAGGTAGAGCTTACTGCCAAAGCCTGTGGCATTACCCGCGATGCTTTTGTACGTGTACTGAAATTTGTACAGCCTGGTGTAGCAGAGTACGAAATAGAGGCCGAGATTATTCACGAGTTTATCAGGCAGCGTGCAACAGGGCATGCTTACAACCCAATAATAGGATCTGGCAAAAACGCAAACGTATTACATTATATAGAGAACAACCAGGTTTGTAATGACGGCGATGTGATACTGATGGATTTTGGCGCTGAGTACGGTAACTATAATGCCGATATGACACGCTCCATCCCGGTAAACGGCCGTTTTACCAAACGCCAGCGCGATGTTTATAATGCAGTGCTGAAAGTAATGCGCGAAGCTACCAAACTGATTGTGGCCGGTACCGTATGGAACGACTACCATGATGAGGTTGGTGAAATAATGACCAGCGAACTGATTGGCCTGGGCTTGCTGGATAAGGATGAAGTTGCCAAACAAGATCCCAAAGCACCTTTATACAAGAAGTATTTTATGCACGGTACATCGCACCATTTGGGTTTAGATGTGCACGATTACGCCAGCCGCTACAAGCCGTTTGAAGTTGGTAACATACTTACCTGCGAGCCGGGCATCTACATCCCCGAAGAAGGTTTGGGCATCAGGTTAGAGAACAACATCCTGATCACCAAAGACGGTAACATCGACCTGATGGCCGATATCCCGGTTGAGGCTGATCATATTGAAGAGATAATGAATGCGTAAAGAATAGTTATTGGATGATTAGGTGAGTGGTTGATTAAGTTTTTTTAGACCACCCACCTAATCAACTTAATTAACCACTCACTCATCCCCATACCCCTCCACAAAAGCGTATAAATTAAACCCTTCTTTATTTATAGCAGTTTCCAAATCGTGCTGCAGCTGCTTTTTGCTGATGCCGGCCATGCGTTTCTGCTGAATAAGGTTGTAAGCCTTTTGCGCCAGCAGCAGTTGTTTGCGGATATTGCTATCTTTTTGCGTGGAGAGTAATGCCTGGGTAATGGCATCTATTCCTTCGTTTTTTGAGGCTACAGATCTAAATACCGGCGGCTGTTCGTCCGGTTTTTGTTTAATGATCTTTTTAAGATTGTTGATGAACAGGTCGGCGCCATCCCTGTCGGCTTTGTTGATGATAAAGGCATCGGCAATCTCCATCAGTCCCGATTTTATATTTTGGATCTCATCGCCGGCTTCGGGTACCAGTACCACAAAAGTTTTATCTGCCAGGCCTGCAATTTCCACTTCAGACTGGCCCACGCCAACGGTTTCTATCAGTATCTGGTCGAAGCCGGCAGCCCGCAGCACATCCGTCATCTCAATAGTTTTTGCAGACAGCCCGCCCAGCGAACCCCGCGTAGCCAGCGACCGGATAAAAACATCGGGGTGGTTAAAGTGGCTCGCCATGCGGATCCTGTCGCCCAGTAAAGAGCCAAAGTTAAACGGCGATGTAGGGTCTATAGCCAATACCGCTACTTTTTGGCCCTTAGCCAGCAGGTTGTTAATAATAACGTTTACCAGTGTGCTTTTGCCTGCGCCGGGTGGCCCGGTAATACCGGTTACGGTTGCCTTATTATTAAAGGTGAGGTTTTTTAACAATTCATCAGCGCCATGCAGGTTGTTTTCAACAATAGTTAAGGCCCGCGCAACCGAGCGGAAATTACTGCTGCTGATCTCAAATAAATGGTTTTGCCCTGCTTTCACTTTTTAATTATACATGCAAATGAATAAATTAATCATCACATAAGGTAATATAATAATTATAATTGCAGTTTACAGTACCTCATAAAGATGCCGCAGACAGCAAAGCCACAGCACATATTAATAAGCCGTACAGATGCCATTGGCGATGTGGTGCTTACCCTGCCTATGGTTGCTTATGTTAAAGGGCTTTATCCTAATGCAAAGGTTTCTTTCCTGGGCAAAACTTATACCGGGCCGGTTATTAAATGCTGCCGCTCGGTTGATGAGTTTATTAATTACGATGAACTACTGAAGCTATCGCCGCAGGAGCAAGTAGCCAGCCTAAAGAATAAAGATATTGATGTTATTGTACATGTGTTCCCTAACAAGAACGTAGCATCGCTGGCAAAAAAGGCCGGCATAAAAACAAGGATTGGCACTACAAACCGCTTGTTCCATTGGTTTACCTGTAACGAGTTGGTTAAGCTGAGCCGGAAAAAATCTGACTTGCACGAAGCACAATTGAACTTGGTACTGTTGAAGCCTTTAGGCTTAACAAAGGTGCAAACGCTCCCCGCCATTGCAGATCATTATCATTTTAAGCCAACTGTTATACTGCCGCACAACCTGCAGGCGTTATTGGCAGAGGGTAAGTTTAATTTGGTGCTGCACCCAAAATCGCACGGGAGTGCAGCAGAGTGGGGGCTTGATAAATTTAAAGAACTGATAGCGGCATTGCCCGATAAAAAATATATGATCTTCATCACCGGGTCTGATAAAGAAAAAGCCCTGCTTGCACCATGGATAGGAACCTTGCCCGGTAATGTTGTAGATGTAACCGGCAGCATGACCCTGGATGAACTGATTGCTTTTATTTATAAAGCCGATGGCCTTATAGCAGCAAGCACAGGGCCTTTGCATATAGCTGCTGCTTTAGGTGTAAATGCATTAGGTTTATATCCATCGGTAAAGCCTATTCATCCTGTTAGATGGGCGCCGGTTGGTAAAAAAGCAGCTTACCTGGAAAGTGGCGGCAGCGATCTGGAGAGCATAACCATTGAGATGGTTGCCGGTAAAATAAATAAATGGAAATGAGCAAAGAACGTGTTTTAGTAGCCCTCGATTCGATGCGGTACCCCAATACCGGGCTGTATCACTTTGGGAAAAGCCTGGGCGAAGCGCTGCTGAGACAAAACGAAGACCAGTTTGATCTCAACTATTTCCTGCATCCAAATACAACCGCTTTTGATAGCCTCGATGTTAAAAAGATGTACCTGCGGAAGTATCACAAACTCTTTTATTTCAACACCCATAAAATAGAACTTTTTCATTTTACCGACCAGGTGCCGAGGCTTAGTCCGCTAAAGGTAAGCGGTAAAAAGATCATGACCATACATGATATTAACCAGCTGCACGAAAACATCAGCGAAAAAAAACTAAAAAGCCACCTCAAAAAACTAACCGACAGGATAAATGCCTGTCACCGCATTGTGGCCATATCTAACTTTACAGCTAATGATGTGCTGGGCTATTTTCCGCACATAAAAGATAAACTGAGTGTTATTTATAACGGTGCTGATAAGCTGCAGGTTACAGAAAACCACACACCCGGTTATATTCCCCAAAAGCCTTTTTTGTTTACCATAGGCATCCTCTCTGCCAAAAAGAACTTTCATGTATTACCGGCCTTACTTGCCGGGAACGATTATGAACTGGTAATAGCCGGCATTAAAACGCCTTACGAAATTGAGATAATGCAGGAAGCCCAAAAGCACGGCGTTGCCCACCGTGTGAAAATAACCGGCCCGGTAAACGAAGCAGATAAGGCCTGGTATTATCAAAACTGCGAAGCCTTTGTTTTTCCATCCATTGCCGAAGGGTTTGGTTTGCCCGTGATAGAGGCCATGCATTTTGGTAAGCCGGTGTTTTGCTCTACCCGTACATCGCTGCCCGAGGTTGGGGGCGATTTTGCTTACTACTTCAATAGCTTTGATGCAGAGAGTATGCAGCAGGTGTTTAAACAGGGAATGCAGCACTTCGCTGCAAATAACCGCGCGGCCGGCGTTTTGGCTTATGCAGAAAAATTTAATTGGGATTACACCGCGCAGCAATATCTGGCGCTTTATAAAGAATGTTTGGCGTTGTAATTAACGCGCGGTTACTTCTTTCGCAACTGCTCCTTCAATAACCTGAATTTATACCGAAGCCATATTTTAAGCCCGAAGTTTTTCAGGATGAGGGATGATTTGTCGTTCTCAAAACTCTCGTCGGTAGCGTGGGATGATAACCCAGTGTGGGCATAGTTGGCAATTATATAATCTTTGTAAACAAAGCTCAGTTCTTTATCACCAAAGCATTGCAGGTTAAAGGCGTAATCGGCAAATACCCTGTATCGGGCATCATACTTTCTGTTGGCAAACGCATACTTAGGGTAAATGATAGATTGGTGGTAAATACCAACCTTAGCCATATAATACGGGCTAAGCTTTTCTGCACGTTTGGTGTTCTTATGAATTACATTGGCGTAGTAGATGGTTTTATCGCCGGTAAGTTCATTTACCAGGCCGGTAAAGCCGGGCAGCAGTTCATCATCGGAGCCTAAAAAGTAAAGCCAGTCGCCGGTTGCGTGTTGCAGGGCTTTGTTCATGGCGTCGTATATACCGGCATCAGGCTCGCTTTTCCAGAAAATATGGGTGCTGTTTTTTTCAAGGATATTAATAGTGTCGTCGGTACTGGCGCCATCCATTATAACAATCTCAAATGGATAATTGAGTGCATAAATACTATCCAGGCATTTTTGTAGCGAAGCCGCGGCGTTGTACGTTACTATAATAATAGATACTTTTTTAGCGGCGTTGGCGTATTTATGTTCAGCACTCATAAGTTGATAACTATATTTGACCCGGTTTGCATTACTTAGCGCACAAATGTCTTATAATTTAAATACCGAAAAAAGTTTGCCCAAAGTTTCTGTAATTATAGTAACGTTTAATGCAGCCGAATTTTTGCAGAAATGCCTCGATAGCATCTACAAACAAAGCTATCCTAATATAGAAATTGTAATAATGGATGGCGGCAGTACCGATGGCACATTGGATATTATTAAGGCCAACCAGCACAAAATAATGCTATGGCGCAGTGAGAAAGATAATGGCATTTACGATGCCATGAATAAGGCGCTTACTTACATCACCGGCCAATGGGTATATTTTATAGGTGCCGATGATGAGTTGTTTGAAGGTTTTTCTGATCTCGCTTATCAGTTAAAAGACGATAGCCAGATTTACTACGGGCGGGTACTAATAAAGGAGCAGCCAACCCCCGGCCCTGTAAATGCATATAAACACGCCAAGGATACTATTTGCCACCAGGCCATTATTTACCCTGCATCGGTATTTAAGAAATATCAGTTTAATACCCGCTACAAAATAGCTGCCGACCATGTGCTGAACATGCAATGCTGGCACGATAAAAAATACGCCTTTGTGTTTATTGATGCAATGGTAGCGCGTTTTAACCACACCGGCGTATCCATGACCCAGCGCGACCATGTTTTTGATGCTGATAAAGCTGGGCTGATCTTTAAATACCACGGCTTTAAAATATGGGCACGTTTCTCGTTCCGGAAACTAAAGGAGCGCATGTTCCCTAAAAAGTATAATGATGAGCCTGGCTGGTAATAGCGGTTCTGTTATCATAAATCCCTTTTATATTTGTTAATGGCGCAGAACAGAAATCTATTCAGGCTTACCCGCTTTATTTTACTGAAGCTGCCCTATCTATTCCGGTTCTTGGCCATGTTCAGGCAGGGGCGCAAGAGGCTGTTGATTGTAAAGCCCGATGCCATTGGCGATTATATTATGTTCCGCAACTTTATTGCTGTTGTAAGGCAATCGGCCAGGTATAAAGATTACGAGATTGACTTGTTAGGTAACGAACTCTGGCAGGACCTTGCCCTGGAATACGATGCCGCTTATATCCACAAATTCTATTTCAGCAGGGTTAACCAGCTTTACCATGATCCCTCGAGCGTTTTAAAACTTGGCTGGCATCTGTTTAAGCAGAATTACGAGGTGGTGCTTAACCCATCCAGTACGCGTACCTTTATTACTGATGGTCTTGCCGCCTTGGCTACGGCTAAACAAACCATTGGCTTTGAAAGTGATACCGAAGGGATAGAGGCCAAATACAAAACCAAAACCGACCGCTTTTACACCCAAAGGCTTTTGCTGCCGCCAGCCATCAGCTTCGAGTTTCATCGCCATCAATTCTTTTTTAAAGAGGTGCTGGGCGAAACCATAACCATACAAAAGCCATTTATCCCAACAACGCCAATGACAAAAGAAGGTGTTATGATCTTTACCGGAGCGGGTGTACAAAAGCGCGGCTGGGAGATAGATAAATTTGTTCAGTTGATAAACCTGCTACAACAGCACTACACCGGCAATATTTACCTTGCCGGCGGCCCTGCCGAAGCTGCGGATAATGCTTACGTAGCAAAGCATGCAGCGCCGCGTAAGATTATTGACCTAACGGGGCAAACTACCCTGCCTGCGCTGGTGCAGAAAGTGGCATCGTGCGGTTTGGTAATAGCTAATGACAGCAGCGCCATCCACATGGCCGTAGCAGTAAACACCCCCTCGGTATGTATAACGGGCGGCGGGCATTTCAACAGGTTTGTACCTTATCCTGCCGATATAGCAGGCGGCCCTGTTTGCGTTTATCAAAAAATGGATTGCTATTACTGCAACTGGAACTGCATATACCAAACCGCCGCCAAAGACCGTTACCCATGTATCGGCGTTGTATCGGTTGATATGGTTTGGCAGGCTGTAAAAACGCTGCTGCCGCCGCTTTAAATTACGCTTACTGCATTATTACAAGTAATTAGCTAATTACTGCTAACTTTGCGCCTCTATAAAATTTTGAATGAAGACTTACTTCCGGCTGTTATCTTTTGCTAAACCAATTGAGAAATTTGCTATCCCCTATATACTGTGTACGTTAATTTATGTCATTTTCAGCACGCTTAACCTGGCGTTGCTGGCTCCATTGCTGCAAAGTTTATTTGCAAGTAAAGAACCCGGCGGCAGCTTTAAGGAGCTTGGCGCAAAGCCATCAACGTTGGATATGATGGCTACTTTTAAGTACTATGTGCAATACTCCATTAACACGTATGGCAAATGGGGCGCGCTTAAATTTGTTTGTGCTACTATCGTTGTATCGGCTTTTTTCTCTAATATTTTCAGGTATTTTTCGCAGCGGATAATGGAGAACCTGCGGGTGCATACCTTATTAAATCTACGTAAAACGGTTTTTAACAATGTGATGGATCTGCACCTCGGTTTTTTTAATAACGAGCGGAAGGGTGATATAATTTCTAAAGTAGCATCAGATGTGCAGGTGGTACAATACTCGGTAACCGGTACTTTACAGGTTATTTTTAAAGAGCCGTTAACACTTATTGCCTACCTGGCCTGGCTGTTTGCCATTTCGCCAAGCCTTACTTTGTATTCGCTTATCGTTATCCCGGTTTCGGGGTTTGTTATATCAAGGATAGTTAAGCGCCTTAAGCAACAGGCAATAGCATCACAGCAGGTTTACGGTAACATGATCAGCTATTTGGATGAAGCTTTATCGGGCATCAAGATCATCAAGGCATTTAATGCTACGAGCTTTATAAAGAACAGGTTCCACAGCGAAAACGTTAAGTACTCAACTATAAACAAAGGCATGGCAAAGCGCCAGCAGCTGGCCTCTCCGGTATCCGAGTTTTTTGGTATCGTAATGGTTGCCTGTATAGTGCTTTATGGCGGGCACCTGCTCATCATCAACCAATCAACGCTGGAGCCGCAGGAATTTGTAACCTTTATAGCCATATTTTCGCAGGTAATGCGGCCGGCCAAGGCTATCTCGGATTCGTTTAGTAACATACACACCGGTGTTGCTGCAGGCGAACGTGTGCTGGCGCTGATAGATGAAAAGCCTGCCATTAACGATGCAAAGGATGCTGTTGAAGTGAAAAGCTTTAACGAAGCTATTCGTTTTGAGGATGTAACCTTTGCTTACCAGGAAAAAGAGGTGCTATCGCATGTAAATATTACGGTACCCAAAGGTAAAACGGTAGCGCTGGTTGGGCCATCGGGCGGTGGTAAATCTACCATGATGGATCTTATCCCCCGCTTTATGGACCCGCAGGAGGGAATTATTACTATAGATGATAAGGATATTAAACACGTTACCGCTCAATCTCTTCGGTCTTTAATGGGTGTGGTTAACCAAGAGTCGGTTTTGTTTAACGATACCATTTACAACAACATTGCCTTTGGTAAAACCGATGCCCGGCCCGAAGATGTTGAAGCTGCCGCACGTATAGCCAACGCGCATAACTTTATTTTAGAAACCGAAGAAGGGTACAGCACCAACGTGGGCGACCGCGGTACAAAGCTTTCCGGCGGGCAAAGGCAGCGTATTTGTATTGCCCGTGCAGTACTTAGCAATCCGCCAATTATGCTGTTGGACGAAGCTACCTCGGCACTGGATACCGAATCTGAAAAACTGGTGCAGGAAGCCTTGAATAACCTGATGAAGAACCGTACATCACTTATTATTGCGCACAGGTTAAGCACCATCCAAAATGCCGACCTGATACTGGTGCTGGAGAAAGGCGCCATTGTAGAGCAGGGCCACCATCAGCAGTTGATGAGCAATAACGGTTTGTACCGCAAGCTGATAGATATGCAAACCTTTAACGATTAATTTTGCAGATGGCTATTGCAGGTAAAAAAGTTGCAGTTATTATCCCTTTCTATAAGGATACAATTACGGACTGTGAGAAAATGGCTCTTAACCAATGCCGCAAGATATTAGGCGATTTTCCGCTTATAGCTATTAAGCCCAATCACCTGCAATTGCCGGCTGAGGCTTTAGATATCCCCACTGTAGCATTCAACGATGAATTTTTTGCCGATATAGCGGGGTACAACGCCCTAATGTTGTCAGACACTTTTTACGAAGCTTTTTTAGATTACGAGTATATACTCATCTACCAACTGGATGCTTTTGTGTTTAAAAATGACCTGGCGTATTGGTGCAACCAGGGCTTTGATTATATAGGCGCGCCATGGCTGCGTAATATCAATCACCCGGATGTGGTAAAAAGCATTAAATCTAACATCAAGTACTTTATACACACCCGTTATAATGTTATGGATAACGGCATCCCCAGCAAATACCAGTATGAAAACAGAGTTGGTAATGGCGGGTTTTCGTTACGTAATGTGAGCAAGTTTCACCAGATCTGTATCGAAAGAAAAGAGCTGATTGACGAATACTTACAAAAGGGCGGGCCGTATTATAACGAAGACTGCTTCTGGAGCATAGAGGTAAACCGTAAACGCAAAGCGTTAAACATACCCGGTTATAAAACAGCGGTAAAGTTTTCGGTAGAGTTTTCGCCGGAGAGGGCGTTTAGCCTTAATAACGGGCAGCTGCCTTTTGGTTGCCACGCCTGGGACAGGTACAGCGATTTTTGGCGGCCGGTATTTAAACAGCTTGGTTATAGCATTTAGCCCTATCTATCTTATCATCAATGGAGCAACAGTCCTTTATATCTATAGCCCTGTGCACCTTTAATGGTGAGAAATATCTGGCAGAGCAGATAGAAAGCATCCTTACACAAACCTATACCAATTTTGAATTGGTAATTGTTGACGATGGATCCACCGATGAAACTAATGCCATCTCAAAAGCATATGCGGATAAAGATGCCAGAATAAAACATTTTGTTAATGCGCATAACCTGGGCTTCAACAAGAATTTTGAAAAGGCGCTCAGCCTCACAACAGGTAGTTTTATAGCCATCAGCGATCAGGATGATATTTGGGAATTGAATAAGCTGGAGGTTTTATTAAATACAATAGGCGATAACTGGCTGGTATGTTCTAACTCTGTATACGTTACCGAAAGCGGGGAGCCAACCGGCAGAACTCTGATGGGCGAACTTAATTTTGGCGGTCACGATTTTCGCAGCATGCTGATCATGAACTTTGTAACCGGGCATACCTGCATGCTCTCGCGCGATTTCCTGCCATATATCCTGCCATTCCCACAAAAAGGGTACTACGATTGGTGGATGGGTTTCATAGCCATATATCACAAAAAGTTAGCCTATGCCAACCGGGTGCTAACCAAATACCGCATGCATGCTACATCGGTAACCAATGTAGACCTGCGTAAAGATGAGCTTACCTTTAAAACTATCGATCTGAATAACGCCCTGATGATGATGGGCAACTTTCTGACTTATACCGGCCTGAATAATAAGGACAAGCAGTTGATAAGCAAACTTAAAAAAGCCTACGCCTCAAAACTGCATCAATCATACAATATTACATTGATCAGGCTGCTTAGCAAGCACTACCATGTAATTTTCCCGGAGTTGAAAAAGAGGAAACTATTATCAAGGCTCAAGTTTGCCTTCAGGTATTCAAAAAAGCTGCAATAACCTATTAAGCAGTTGCTTTTTTAGCCTTATTGTATCTTTTATAAATATGGAAGTTCAATTTAAAAAAAAGCTTTTTGCTTAACTTAAAAAACCGGAAGTTCTTCCATAGTACATCGTAGGCGGTACTGATAGGGAAATTGAATTGGATCAGCTGGTCAATAAAAATGTTAAATACCATGCGCTCCCCTCTCAATATCTGTTTTTGGCTAAGCTCCTCCACATCAAACGGAAGGCTTTTATTCCACTTGTAAAAAAACTTCAGCGTTTCTTCAAACCAGGTTCTGTTATAAGTTCCTTCGGACAGGTGCTTTATCAGGATCTCGTAAGTAACGGCTACGTTATATTTTTGCGCCACCGCCATCGAAAAATCTACATCATACAGGTGGAAACCTGTAAAGGTTTCCTCATCGAATTTAATTTCGGATGCTACCGCTTTGGTGGTGCACATCCATACGCCATCAATGCAAGTTACCCTGGCAAGTTTTTCATTTTTAGGGTTGATTTGGTAATGAACATCTTCCTGGTTTTTGAATTTATAGGATTGGATAATGTTTTTATAAACCGTATCCGGCCCAATGCCGCCCCAGTTGGTTGGGGTTAAAGGCCGGTAGCTGCTGCCGGCAACACCCACAAGGCCCAGGTTAGGGTCGGTAAAAAGCTCTTGCAGAACCCGGCCCCAGTTGTTGGTGTCTATCAGGATATCTTCATGTATAAAACACAGTATGTTAAATTGTGCTTTAGCTACGCCTTCATTATAAACCCGGCAAATACCCTTGCCGCTTTGCCGGTTATCCATCGCAATAATTTCGTAAGGGCTGCCAATAGTAGCTGCTACGTTATCGCTTACCTGTTGCAGCAAAACCGGGTTAACAGAACATATAATTATGGATATCATAAGCGGCAGAAAAATACAAATATGCACTATATGTTGGTATAACACATAGTACCCAGATCTCTTTTAACGCAGAACGGCGTAGCATTGCTACACCGTTCTTAAAAGTTATTTCTACCTGTACTTATTATTGAAACTTAAACCCTAAGCCTATCTGGAAAACCTGGTTACGGTAATCGGGCAGGCTGGAATTAAAATCGCCGCGGTTCTGGTTAAGATCAAGCGCATAACGGGCGCGCAGCTCTACGTTGCGGTTAATATCAAAGCCAACGCCTATTACGCCGGAGATATAACTTTTATCTTCCAGGTTGTCGTAATTGTCCTTATAAATGGTGTTAAAGCCATTATCATAAGTATTACGGGTTGATGTTTGAAAGGTTAACTGCGGGCCCACTACAATGTTAAAGCCACGGGTTACACGCAGCTTGGCCAGCAACGGGATATCAATAAAATTAGTGCGCGATTTAAAGTTGCCGTACTCGGTTTCGGCTTTATAGCCTTTCTGAGAGAATAAAAACTCCGGCGCAAAAGAAAGCGGGTAGGCAATAGGCACTTCAAACGTAAGGCCGATGTGCGCACCGGTAACGCTGCTGGTGCTGAAGTTGGAGTTGTAGGCATCAACCGTATTGGAAATGTTTAAACCGCCGGCTAAACCAACTTTAGGTTTGTACCAGTCATCAACCGGCTGGCGGCGCTGCTGGTAGTTGGGCGGCAAATGGCGAACAGCACGGCGCGGGTAACGGCGCTGTGCACTTACCGAACTGGCAAGGGTAAGCAAGCCTATGGCTAAAAAGAGTAATTTTTTCATGTCTGTTAATTTGTTTTAAATGGTATCAAAGCTGTTCCGGGCAATGGCTTTCATGACAACCGCCGCCCGGCGCTTTTGCGTATGTATTTGTTTAATACCTCATAGAGTGATTTTTTTTGCCAAGGTTTATTCTGACTTTTGATAAATAATAAACCGCGGCTAAAAACAATTAACCGTAATTGAGATTTAAGCTACATTTACAATTACCATGCAACTGAAGAGATACCTTATATGCGGCCTTACTACAACGCTCGGCCTGCTTGCCGATACAAGTTTTGCACAGCAAACCGGTTTAATTAATACCCTTACCCAGCAAAACCACTGGGTAGATTCTGTTTTTAATAAACTAAGCCGCCGCGAAAAAATAGGGCAGTTATTTTTTGTGAGGGCGCATACTAACCGCGGGCAGGCCTACTCAGATTCGGTGGGTAAAGTAATCCAGGATGAGCATATTGGCGGGCTGGTGTTTTTCCAGGGGGGGCCGGTGAGGCAGGCAAACCTTACCAACAATTACCAAAAGCTGGCAAAAGTGCCGCTGATGATAGCCATGGATGGCGAATGGGGGTTGGGCATGCGGCTGGATTCTACCGTATCTTACCCATACCAGATGGCCCTGGGTGCCGTACAGGATAATAACCTTATTTATAAAATGGGCCAAATGGTGGCTTATGATTTTAAGCGCCTGGGTATGCAGATAAACTTTGGCCCTGTAATGGATGTAAACAATAACCCCGAAAACCCGGTAATCAACTACCGTTCCTTCGGTGATAATAAATATAATGTTGTCCGTAAAGGCATTGCCTATTTAAAAGGCATGCAGGATGGCGGGCTGATTGCCATAGCCAAGCACTTCCCCGGCCACGGCGATACCAATGTAGATTCGCACTTTGATCTGCCGTTGCTGCCCTTCACGCGGGCGCGATTGGATTCACTGGAGCTATACCCATTCCGCGAGGCTATTAATGCAGGCATTGGCGGGGTGATGATAGCGCACATGAACATCCCCGCACTGGATACTACCAAAAACCTGCCCTCTACTTTATCGAGGCCAATTATTACCGATCTCCTGAAAGATTCGCTGGCGTTTAAAGGCATTGTGGCATCAGATGCGATGGAGATGAAAGGCGTTACCAAATACTTCCCTAACGGCGAGGCCGATTTAAAAGCTTTTATGGCCGGTATCGACTTGTTGGAATTATCACAAAACTCGTATAATGCTGCGAAACTGATCCGTAAGGCGGTGCGTAAACATAAAATAACCCAGGAAGAGTTTGATGCCAAAGTGAAAAAGATCCTGGCTGCAAAATACTGGGCCGGGCTGAATAATTACACCCCCATCAACACAAAGGGCCTTTCGCAGGATTTAAATCGCTCCGCTGCCGCGCAACTGGTACAGCAGCTAAGCGATGCAGCGGTAACCTTGCTTAAAGGCGATAGCCGCTTGTTAAAACATGATACCACCAAACGCACCGCCATTGTAAGCATCGGCGTTACCGAGCGGACTGTTTTTCAGAAAGAGCTTTGTAAAGCATACCCTAATGGTATGTTGTTTTTGGTGGGTAAGAACACTTCGCTGGCAGATTTGAACAGGATGCTGGCCGCCCTTAAAACGTACGATCAGGTGTTCATCGGAATCCATGATACCCGCCTGCGCCCGCAAAGCAAACTCGATTACAGCAGCGATGTTAAATTCCTGATTGCCGAACTGGCCGCTAAAACAAATGCTGTAGTGAGTGTATTTGCCAATGCATATACCATTGCCGGCCTGCCGGGGATAGAAAAAAGCAGTGCCATATTAGCCTGCTATCAAAAGGATGATGCCATGCAGCGTGCAGCCGTAAAAGTGATCCTGGGGCAAATAAAACCCATTGGGAAGCTCCCGGTAAGTGTTAACAGCTTTTTTGGAACAGGGGCCGGCGTAAACCAGTTATAGTTCTACCGCTTTTTTAAAGGTATTATCATTCTCGTTGATAACGCGGTAGTAGGCGCTGTTGCCCCATTTAAAACGGGCAGCATTAGCTTTTATCAACGTGCGGATCATGGTGTTGGAAATGCGCAGTTCCGCAGGGTCTAACATTTTCAGCGTTCGAGAGGCATACATTACAAAGCCGTACATCTCGTTATCGGTAACTTTGTAAAGCTTAATAAAATCGTCCGCAGTTGTAAACCTTTTTAAGGTGGGCTGCAGTTTATCAATCACGTAACCTGTAAACAGTTGTTTGTCGCTCAGATCGGCTAAAAGCTGCGTGGTTTGGGTGGTATCGGCAGGTACAAAAACATCGGGCATAATGCCGCCCGCGCTGTAAACCCTACGCCCGCTGGAGGTATGAAAGGCCGGCGTATTCATAAAAGCGCTATCGGTCAAGTTGCTTCCCGCGGAGAGTAGTTCACCTTTGCGCACTCTGTCGGCCAATTCGTTACGGTAACTTTGGATACCGTTCTTGTACGATTTTTGGATAGACCGGCCCGATGGCGTGTAATACCTAGCCACGGTTAAATTAATAGCTGTGCCATCTCCAAACGGAAACTGCTGCTGCACCAGGCCTTTGCCAAATGAGCGCCTGCCCACAATGGTAGCCCTGTCGAGATCCTGCAGTGCGCCTGCCAGAATTTCGCTGGCCGATGCAGAGTATTCATCTATCAGTACGGTAAGTTTCCCGGTTTGGTAACTGCCCGAGTCGGTTGCAAAGTAATCGGTACGCGGCTCGTGCACACCCTGAGTGTATACGATCAGTTTATCTTTAGGCAAAAATTCATCGGCCATGGCAGTTGCGGTATTAAGGTAGCCACCGCCGTTGCCGCGCAGATCAAGCACCAGTTTCTGCATGCCATCCACTTTTAGGTAATTAAGCGCTTCCCTGAAATCCCTGTCGGTAGTAGATGCGAATTTGCTTATTTTGATATACCCCGTAGTGCCAACTATATATGAGGCATCCAGGCTGCTTAAAGCTACCCTACCGCGTTTAATTAAATAGTTTCTTACCCGCCCGTTATCCCTTGCAATGCTCAGCGTTACCTGCGAATCTTTTTCGCCGCGAAAGGTTTGGCCAATGCGTTTTATGGTTAGGCTGGTGCCAGAGAATGGTTTGCCGTCAACCAGCAGCACGCGGTCGCCGGTCATCAGTCCGGCTTTTGCCGCTGGGCCGCCTTTGTATACCTGGGTAATGAACAGGGTATCGCGCAGTACCTGGTATTCCAGCCCAATGCCGTTGAAGCCGCCGCCCAAACGTTCGTTAATAGAGGTCGCCTGTTGTGCCGGCAGGTAAATAGAATGCGGGTCGAGGCTTTGCAGCATATCGTTAATAGTAACGCCTGCAATGCTGTCGGTGTTAATAGAATCTACATAATTGCGGCTTACCAGATCCAAAACTTTAGAGATCTTATCATTATCCGCACCCGAAAAATTAAAGCCAAGCCTGCGACTGGCATTATTATCGGTAATAAAAATGCCGATGGCAACGCCGATAAGGATAAGAATGGTGGTCCGGAAAATTACGCCCGCGGTTTGTTTCATGTAGATCTTAGCAACGCAAATTTAATCATTAAGCTTTATAGCCTATAATTTATATCATCTTCTTTGCTTTGATGTTTTTTACTCAATTTTGTTAAAATTTATTTTGCTAAAAATGGAAAGAACCACCGAAAAGGATTCTAAATACAACAGCCTGGAAAAGATGCCCCTGCTGGAGATTCTTCAAAACATAAATAACGAAGATAAAACGGTGCCACTGGCGGTTGAAAAAGCGCTGGAGCAGATAGAGGACCTGGCCACCATCGTAACCGAAAAAATGCGCATCGGCGGCCGCTTGTTTTACATTGGCGCAGGTACCAGCGGCAGGCTGGGCGTGGTAGATGCATCGGAGTGCCCGCCTACGTTTGGGGTACCCTTTGATATGGTGGTTGGCATTATTGCCGGCGGCGATGGTGCTATCCGCAAAGCTGTAGAATTTGCCGAGGACGACAAGAACCAGGCCTGGAAAGACCTGCTGGAGTTTGATGTTAACGAAAAGGACGTAGTGGTAGGCATAGCGGCATCGGGCACAACGCCATATGTAATTGGCGGCCTGCAAATGGCCAACGAGCATAATATTGCCACAGGCTGCATTGTATGTAATGCTAAAAGCCCCGTTGCAGCCGAATCGCAATACCCGGTAGAAGTAATAACCGGCCCCGAGTTTGTAACCGGCAGCACCCGCATGAAGGCCGGCACCGCGCAAAAGCTGGTTTTAAACATGCTGAGCACAAGTGTAATGATACAGTTGGGCCGTGTAAAAGGTAATAAAATGGTGGATATGCAGTTAAGCAATAATAAACTGGTAGACCGCGGTACCCACATGGTAATGGCCGAAACCGGTTTGGACGAGGCAACTGCCGCTAAACTTTTAAAGGAATACGGCAGCGTTAGAAAAGCCGTAGAAGCGGTGAGGTAGTTGCAGATTTCAGATGTGCAGATGTGCAAATGATGAGAATAAATAATGAATTGAAATTAAAAAATAGGGCGGCGGTCAATGTGTTTTGCAGTTCATCTGCATATTTGCACATTTGAAATCTGCACATTTAAACATATGCACGAGATAGAACCATATTACAAATGGCGCGACGATTACATAGCCGCAGAAGACGAGTACTCGCCTTTTTATGCTATGCAATACAACGAATTTGAATTTGATAAACAGATTTACAACTACCTGCTGCACCCGCAGTGGGATTCGTTTGGGTCTAACACGCTGTACCTTAAAGTGCTGTATGTGGATTACGATAGAGGTTACAGCATTATAGAATTTATTGGCGAATGGAACGATGCCATCAACAACGATATTATGCTGCTAAAGCGCGAAATATTGGAGCTGATGATAGACCAGGGCGTTAACAAGTTTGTGCTGATAGGTGAAAATGTGCTCAATTTTCACCATTCGGATGATAGCTATTACGAAGAGTGGTTTCAGGATGTGGAAGATGGCTGGATAGCGGGCGTAAACTTCCAGGAGCATGTGATCAAAGAATTTAAGAACAGTAATATAGATTACTATATTAACTTTGGCGGCCAGTTAGACGAGTTGAATTGGCGAGCCCTAAAACCTGTGCAGGTATTTAAAAGGGTAGAGGAGCAGTTGCAAAAAAGACTGAATTAAAATTTACACGCAATTGTAAGCTTTATAAACAATTACAACATTTTTAAGCACAGCTGCGTTTCAACTTTACTATATTCGTATAAAATAATTCTTAATATAAAATGGAAACCAAAATTTCTGATTACAGTTACGAAAACGTTAGCGTTTTAGAAAATGCCGACGCATCACGTAAATTTATAGCTAATGTGTTCATGTGGATGTTTGTGGCACTGGGCCTTTCGGCGCTTTGTTCTTGCATCTTTGCCTTTAATCCAGAGTTATCTGCGTTGGTACGCAACCCGGAAACACACCAGAATACAATTTTGGGCACTGTTGTAATGTTTGCGCCACTCATTTTTGTGTTTTTAATATCAAGCATTTACAACAAGTTCGGCTTTGTAGCATTGGTGTTAGCTTTCCTTGCTTTTTCGGCGCTTATGGGTATCAGCCTGAGTAATATATTTTACATGTACCCGGTAACTACTATTGCAGGGACTTTTGTTACTTCGGCCGTGGTATTTGGTGTAATGGCCGTAGGTGGTTACATCACACATCAGGATCTGACCAAGTTTGGTTCTATTATGATTATGCTGTTAATAGGTATTGTTGTAGCAACAATTCTTAATTTGCTCATATTTCATAGCGGCAGCTTGGATTTAATTATCAGCTACGTAGGTGTTGCTGTTTTTGTAGGCTTGACAGCTTATGATGTGCAGAAACTGAAACGTATTGGAGCTACCTTAGAGCAAGGCGATACATCTGCAGGCAAGGTTGCTATTATGGGTGCCCTAACCTTGTACCTTGATTTTGTGAACCTGTTCCTGATGTTGCTGCGTGTATTTGGCGGCAACAGAAGATAAGTAATATCTTAATGATTTTGAAGAGCCGCCATTGTGCGGCTTTTCTTGTTTTAGCGAGTGGAGGAATTTGGCTAAAGCCAGCTGCCCGGCCTTTTATTCCGTCCCTTAAAAGGGACGGCAATGAATTGGAAGCACGTTAGCAAATATCATTGCCATTGGTTTTAACCAACGGATAGTAACAGCATATTCTTCGGATTTAGCCAAAGCTTACTTAAAAGGGACGGTAATGAGGTAGAACAGGGCGACATATGTATTCATTGCCGTTGGTTTTAACCAACGGACAACAGATCAACCAAGTCCCGGGCTTTAGCCTGACATTACCAAACACATTGCTATTCCAATGTTAAAATCACTACTAACAATTACAGTATTTGCACTTTACAACATTAATATTCATATTTGTAATGCTTATGGAGAAAGGCGGAGGGATTAGACCCTGCGATGTCTTGGCA